>OLHA01000581.1_pt1 | contig 21329 bp, 22 predicted proteins | sample 1605961 | NCBI WGS metagenome assembly OLHA01 (sample SAMN03283288) | human gut metagenome | biome: human-associated habitat; material: feces | host: Homo sapiens | place: Peru | collected 2012
TAGGCATCTGTGTTTTTGAACAGCTCTCTGACAGAAATCAGATCCATAGGAATAACCCTCTCTCTTGCTGAAAAATATAGCCTAAGTATACGCCAAATCGGCAGATTTTACAAGAGGGAAAATGCCTTTTTATGTATTTTTCCCGAAAAAATCTGCCGGACGTACTGGGCGTTCCGGCAGAAATTTTTACTTGTGGCTTGCCACGCTCTTGCGGACCAGAGCCCGGTGAAGCCTTGCTTCCGCCAGGCGGATATCCGTATCCGTGGAGCTCTGGTTGTGCAGGATGCTTTCGGCTCGCTGCTGAGAGGCCTCTGCCCGGTCTACATCGATCTTTTCCGCCCACTCAAAGGTGGTGGGCACCAAAGTCACAGCGCCGTCCACAACGCTGAGCATACCGCCGATACAGGCGGCTTCCCGGCGCTGTCCGTCGGCAATGACCGTGGCTCTGCCCATACCCAGGGGGGTCACAAAATTGATGTGACGGGCCATGATGGCCAGATCGCCGGTGGTGGAGCGGACAATGAGCCGCTCGGCGCTGCCGTCGTAGATCAGGCCGTCAGGGGTGACGATTTTCAGGGGGAAGGTGCTCATGCCTTCTCACCGCCCCGATACTTTTCCACGACCTCGTCGATGGAGCCGGCGAACAGGAAGTAGGATTCGGGAATATCGTCATGCTTGCCCTCGATGATCTCCTTAAAGGACCGGATGGTCTCCTTCAGAGGCACATACTTGCCCTTGTAGCCGGTGAACTGCTCGGCAACGTGGAAGGGCTGGCTCAGGAACCGCTGGACCTTCCGGGCGCGGTTAACCGTCAGCTTGTCCTCGTCGCTCAGCTCGTCCATACCCATGATGGCGATGATGTCCTGCAGCTCCTTGTAGCGCTGCAGAATGCTCTGCACGGCACGGGCGGTTTCGTAGTGCTCCCGGCCCACGATCTCCGGGGACAGAATCCGGGAGGTGGAGTCCAGAGGATCCACGGCGGGGTAAATGCCCAGGGAGGCAATGCCACGATCCAGAACGGTGGTTGCGTCCAGATGGGCGAAGGTGGTGGCGGGGGCAGGGTCCGTCAGGTCGTCCGCAGGGACGTAGACAGCCTGCACGGAGGTGATGGAGCCGTTCTTGGTGGAGGTGATACGCTCCTGGAGGGCGCCCATTTCGGTAGCCAGAGTGGGCTGGTAGCCAACGGCAGAGGGCATACGGCCCAGCAGGGCGGAAACCTCAGAGCCGGCCTGGGTGAAACGGAAGATGTTGTCGATGAACAGCAGCACATCCTGATGCTTCACATCCCGGAAGTACTCGGCCATGGTCAGGCCGGAAAGGCCTACCCGCATACGGGCTCCTGGGGGCTCGTTCATCTGACCGAAGACCATGGCGGTTTTGGAGATAACGCCGGACGCGGTCATTTCGTTGTACAGATCGTTGCCCTCACGGGTACGCTCGCCGACACCGGTGAACACGGAGTAGCCGTTGTGGGCGGTGGCGATGTTGTAAATCAGCTCCTGAATCAGAACGGTTTTGCCCACGCCGGCGCCGCCGAACAGGCCGATCTTGCCGCCCTTGGCGTAGGGGCAGATCAGGTCAATGACCTTGATACCGGTTTCCAGAATCTCGGTGGCGGGCTGCTGCTCCTCGTAGGAGGGAGCGGGGCGGTGGATGGGCCAACGGGCATCGCCCTCCACGGCGGGCTTATTGTCGATGGGCTGACCCAGCAGGTTAAATACCCGACCCAGGCAGGCATCGCCTACAGGCACGGAAATGGGGGCTCCGGTGTCGGTGGCTTCCACACCACGCTGTAAGCCGTCGGTAGAGGACATGGCAACGCAGCGCACCACGTTGTCGCCCACATGCTGAGACACCTCGGCAATGATCGTGCGGTCGCCCAGGGGAATTTCAATTGCGTTGAGAAGCCCGGGCAGCTGGTCATCCGCAAAACGAATATCCAGAACAGGACCCTGAACCTGGATCACAGTTCCTTTGTTGTTGACCATAGGGGATTCAACTCCTTTGTGGGAGGAGGCTTCGGCGAACAGCCGAAACCCCTCGAAATGTTAAGAACCGGCGACGATTTCGGTGATTTCCTGCGTAATCGCCGCCTGACGGGCACGGTTGAACTTCAGGCTCAGATCCGCGATCATGTCGTCCGCATTCTGGGTGGCGGAGTCCATGGCGGAGCGGCGAGCCGCCTGTTCGGAGGCCCGGCTTTCGCACAGCGCGCCGTAGAGCATACCGCCCAGGTATTCGGGCACGATGGCGGCGAACACCTCTTCCGCCGGATGCTCATAGAGGGTATCGCAGCGTCGGGGAGGCTCCGTCTCCTTGGTCTCCGGCTTTTCCAGAGGCAGCAGCTTCATAAAGTCCGGGGTCTGGGACAGCATGGACACGAAACCGGTGTAGGCAACATAGACCTCGTCGTACTGCCCGGCGAGGAACGCCCGGCAAACCTGCTTGGCGATGGAAAAGCAGTCGCCGATGCCCACGGAGGCGGCCTCCGCGTAGCTCTGGGTCAGAATGGGCACGCCCTTATTCTGAAAGCTGTCCACGGCCTTCTTGCCGATGGGAAGGACAGTGGCTTCCTGTCCCTGAATCTGGGAATAAACCAGCTTGAGAACGTTGCTGTTATAGCCGCCGGCAAGACCCCGGTCGCCTGCAATGACGAGATAGAGAATTTTCTTTCCCTCCCGTTTCTTGAGATAGGGGGAGGAAAAGTCCCGATTGGCTCGGGTGATGTCCTCGATGGTTCTGTGCAGGATCTCAAAATAGGGGCGGGAAGCCGCAATCTGCGCCTGGGCGCGCCGAAGCTTGGAGGCCGCGACCATTTCCATGGCCTTGGTGATCTGCTTGGTGCTTTCCATGCTGCGGATGCGGTTTTTGATTTCCTTGGTGGAAACGCCAGCCATGGGAAATCCTCCTTCCTTATGCCGTGAACTGAGATACCAGCTCGTCCAGAGCGGCCTTCAGCGCGGTTTCGGTGTCGGTTTCCAGCTTGCCGGTGGTGCGGATGGCTTCCAGCACGTCGGCGTGGTAGTTGGTCATATGCTCTTCCAGCCGCTTCTCGAATTCGGCTACCTGCTCCACGGGAACGGAAGCAAGATAGCCGTGGGTCACGGCGTAGATGATGCACACCTGCTGGGCAACTTCCTTGGGGGTGCCGTTCTTCTGCTTCAGCACCGCCACGATCCGCTCACCAAGCGCCAGACGGGACTTGGTGTCCGCGTCCAGATCAGAGCCGAACTGAGCAAAACTTTGCAGCTCCCGGTACTGGGAGTAGAGCAGCTTCAAAGAGCCTGCCACCTTCTTCATGGCCTTGATCTGGGCGTCGCCGCCCACACGGGACACGGAGATACCGGGGTTCACGGCGGGCATAACGCCAGAGTTAAAGAGCTCGGTTTCCAGGAAGATCTGACCATCGGTGATGGAAATAACGTTCGTGGGAATGTAGGCGGAAACGTCGCCTGCCTGGGTCTCAATGATGGGCAGAGCGGTCAAAGAGCCGCCGCCCAGCTCCGGAGACAGCTGTGCCGCCCGCTCCAGAAGACGGGAGTGGAGGTAGAACACGTCGCCGGGGTAGGCTTCCCGTCCGGGGGGGCGGCGAATCAGCAAGGAAATGGCACGGTAAGCCACGGCGTGCTTACTCAGGTCATCATAAATGACCAGCACATCCTTGCCCTGATACATGAAGTGTTCGCCCATGGTGCAGCCGGCGTAGGGGGCGATATACTGCATAGGCGCCAGCTCCGAGGCGGTGGCGGAAACGACGATGGTGTAATCCATGGCGCCGCCCAGGGTCAGGCTCTCCACCACCTGAGCCACGGTGGAACGCTTCTGACCGATGGCAACATAAATGCAGATGCAGTTCTTGCCCTTCTGGTTCAGAATGGTGTCGGTGGCGATGGTGGTCTTGCCGGTCTGCCGGTCGCCGATAATCAGCTCACGCTGACCCCGGCCGATGGGAATCATGGAGTCGATTGCCTTGATGCCGGTCTGCAAGGGACGGGCAACATGCTGGCGCTCGATGATACCGGGGGCTGGCATTTCGATGGCGCGGTAGGTCTCAGCCTCGATGGCACCCTTGCCGTCGATGGGCTCGCCCAGGGCGTTGACAACACGGCCGATGAGCGCCTGGCCCACGGGCACGGATACCACCCGGCCGGTACGCTTAACGGTGTCACCCTCCTTGATGCCCTGATCGGAGCCAAGGATGGTGATGGAGACGGTATCCTCCTCCAGGTTCTGGGCCATGCCGAAGGAGCCGTCGGGGAATTCTACCAGCTCGCCGGACATGCACTTGTCCAGGCCGGAGGCTTTGGCAATGCCGTCGCCGACCATGATGACCACGCCGGTTTCGCTGGCCTCCATTTTGTGCTCGTAGTTTTTGATCTGACTACGAATGATTTTTGTGATTTCTTCGGGTCTCAGTTCCATACAGTCCCTGCTTTCTCGTCAGAGTACGGTTTTACTCAGCAGTTCCCGCACCGCGTCCAGGTGATGGGACACGGTGTCGTCCAGACGCTGACCGTCATAGTCCAGGCGGACGCCGCCCAGAACTCCGGGCTCCACCCGGTTGTGCAGAATGACCTGCTTGCCGGTACTCCGGCTTAATTTTTCGGTGAGCCGGGCACTCTGACTGTCCGTCAGTGCCACGGCGGTGACGGCGGTTACCCGCACGATGCCGTTGTCCTGATCAAAGTGGGCGGTGTAAGCCTTACAGCAATCGCCGAAGTGGCGCATGTAGCCCTTTTCCGTGAGAATTTTCAGGAAATTCAGCACATAGGGGTGCACCTTGCCCCGGAAACTGTCGTCCAGAATCTGGCAGCGTTCCGCCTTGGTCAGGCTGGGAGAGGAGAGCAGCCGGATAAATTCCGGCTCCTGGCGAAAGCCGCCGCGCAGAGCGGTCAGCTCCCCGCCAATCTGCTCGGAGAGGTTTTCCTCCCGGGCAAGGGTGTACAGGGATTCGCCGTAAACATTTCCCACTTCCGTCATACGTTATCACCCAATTCGTCAATGAAGCGGTCGATCATCTCCGCCTGATCTCCGGCGTTCAGCTCCCGGCCGACCACCTTACCGGCGATCGCCATTGCCAGATCGGAAATCTCGTCCTTGGCCTCGTTGATGGCTTTTTTCTTCTCCAGGGCAATATCATCGGCGGCTTTGGATTTGATTTGAGCCGCCTGCTGCTGAGCCTGGGCGATGATCTCCTCGCTGCGGGAATTGGCGGTGCGCTGGGCGGTCTGAAGCAGGTCATCGGCCTTGGCCTTGGCCTGGAGCATATTCTGCTCATAGGTCTTCTTGATGGTCATGGCCTCTGCCTTGGCGTTCTCGGCCTCGGTGATCTGCTTGTCGGCGGCTTCCCGGCGCTGATCGAGGATTGCCTTGATCTTATCCAGGAAGAAGATCTTGAAGACCAGCAGCTGGAGGAACAGATTGCAAATCTGTGCGATCAGGGTAACAGGATTTACCGTCACTAAGGACTGGTAAAGGGTATCCATTGCATTGCCTCCTTCCGGCGTAAAATGAATGAGTGAAATGCCGGAATCAGCCCAGATAGTTCATGAACATACCGGGAGCCACGAAGATCAGCAGCAGACCGGTGACGAAGCCGTAGATACCGGTGGTCTCGGACAGAGCGATACCCAGGATCATGGTGCTGGTCACATCGCCCTTGCACTCGGGGTTCCGACCGATGACTTCACAGGCACGGGCGGCGCAGTTACCTTCGCCGATACCAGGGCCGATACCTGCGATCAGAGCCAAACCGGCGCCGATGCCGCAGCCTGCCAGAGCAATGCCTTTAGCCAGAATTTCCATACGATTTTCCTCCTAAATTTTTGATAACGTGTTTTGTTTTTATTCAAATGGCGGCAGTCAATCGCCTGCGGCCTGTTTGATGAAGAGAGTGGTCAGCGTGCAGAAGATGAAGGCCTGGATGCAGCCGCCGAACCAGTCGAAGTACAGGCTGGGAATGGCGGGAATGCCCACGGTCAGCCAGGGATAGCTGACGCCCAGGCAGGTGAGAACGCCCAGCACCCCCAAAATGGCGGCAAGGATGCCCACCACGAAGGGAAACTTCTTCTTGGATTTTTTGCCCAGAACAATCAGAGCAGCCCCCGCGGCGGCAACCGCGATGCCAACGTACAGCTGGGAGCCCAGCAGATGGAACAGGGCAGCGCTGGCGGTGGTGAGGGCGGCATAGATCAGCGCACTGATAACCGTGCCGGACAGGATGTTGCCGAAGTGACGGCAGGCCATGGACACGGGAGTGAAGCACTCGCTCATGATGTTGATGGGCAGCAGAATGAAGATGGGATCCAGGAAGCCCTTCAGGTAGCCCCCCAGGCCGTTGGCCTTGATCTTATGATAGGTGATGAGCACGAACACCACAAGACCCCAGGCAAGCTCCGTCATCAAGTCCGCCGTGGGGCTCCAGATGCCCAGAAGGCTGATGAGATTGGAGAAGATGCTGGTGACGAAGATGGCTCCGACCAGGGGAATGTACCGGTCGAATTCCGGACCCATATTGCCCCGGACGAAATTTACCAGAGCGTTGTAGGCCATTTCCGCCACGGCCTGCTTCCGGGAGATGCCGGTGACCTTCAGCCCGGAGCCCAGCCAGATGCACAGGGCGGAGACGATGATGAGCACCAGCCAGGCGACCAGCAAGGTCTGGGTAATCTGCACCGTTCCGAACAGGGGGACGTTTTCGAAGGTGGCCAGAATTCGCGCGCCATTGATTTCAACTTCCATAGTAGACAATCACCTCATTTTATCTTAGTCGAAAACTTAGCTTTCAAAGGTTTCCAAATGATCCTCCGGCTCCTCCTCGTCAGGAAGGGGCTTTGCCGCGGTGTCGGCACTGGGCTCGAAGAGCTTGCCCCGGCTTTGCAGGAAGAGAATCACCACATTGGGGAAGAGAATGGGGGCGGCACCGGCCACGAAGTGGATGGGCTTGATGAGATAGCAGGCCACCACCCACACCGCCTGAATCAGCAGCCGCAGATTGTAGCTGCGCTGGAACCGGGCCTTCATGCGCTTTTTGTTGTCGATTTCCGTGGCGCTCTGCACCGTCAGGCAGAGGATGGCAAAGTTTGCCACCGCCACTACTGTGCCGCAGACCGCACCCAGCAGAATCCGGAAAACATCAAAGGAACCCACACCAACGAGACTCAGCACAAACAGGGCGGCAATCAGAATCGCGTCGCAGACTAGGGTGCCCAGGGTGATGCGGGTCAGCTCCTTACGGGAAGCAGGTTGCAGTTTCATGGAAACGCTCCTTTTTAGGAATGATCGTTAAAGCCCACCGGGGGCTTGGGGTTGTTGGTGATTTCCTGGGCGGCCTTCTGCATGGAATGCAGACAGGCTCGGGCGGTGCGAATGCTGGTGAGTATCCCAAGGATACCCAAAACCGCCACAATCCAAAGCCCCAGACCGAATTTGTGCCGAAGAAACTCCGCCAGAAGCAGAAAAAACACGGTGGGAAAGATGGCGGAGAAGCCGAACTGACCGACCCACATGAGCAGCGCGAGGAACTTCAAATTTCCACCTCCCCGACATCCTCATTTGGATATTATTATAGCGATATCCGCCGAAAAAAGCAAGATTTTTTTGTGGAATTTTTCAAAGGACGGCGGTTTCATGTACGATTGTTTGCACTTTGTTCACAAAAGATTTGCTTATCCTCTTCCCAATTGCCCGAAAGTATTGTAAAATAGAGAAAAATTCCGGCGGGAACAGGAGAGAGCTATGGAACAGGAACTGGAGATTCTCCAGGGCGCGGTCAGTGCCGTGGTCTATCAGAATTATGAAAACGGCTACGCGGTACTCCGGCTGAACTTAGGCGGCGGGCAGACGGTGACGGTGGTGGGCACGATTCCCCTGCCCGCGGTGGGCGAACGGCTGATGGTCACAGGCAAGTGGAGCACCCACGCAAACTACGGCCGTCAGTTCGAGGCGGAATTTCTGGAGCGGCTCATGCCCCAGACCTCCGTGGAAATCCTCAACTACCTGTCCAGCCGGGTCATCAAGGGCATCGGTCCCCGAACGGCCTCCCGGATTGTGGAGATGTTCGGCGATCAGACCCTGGCCATCATGGAGCGGGAGCCGGAGCGGCTTTCGGAAGTCCCCGGCATTTCCCGGGAAAAGGCTCGGAAAATCGGGGAGGAATTCAAGCTCCATGTGGGCATCCGGCAGATTATGGAGTTTTTCGCCCTGCACCATCTGAGCGCGGAGCTGGCGGTGCAGGTTTACAAGCAGTACGGCGACAGCACCATGGAGCTTCTGTATGACGACCCGTACCTGCTGATGGACGAGGAACTGAACGCCTCCTTCGGGGCGGTAGACCAGTTCGCCATCAGCCTGGGCGTTGCCGGGGACGATCCCCGGCGGGTGGAAGCGGGCACTCTGTTTGAGCTGAGCTATAATCTTACCGGCGGCCACTGCTTTCTGCCGGAGGAAAAGCTCATTGCGGCCACCGCCCGGCTTTTGCAGCTGGAAAGCGACGAGCCGGTGAAGCAGGGCATTGCCCGGCTTCTGGAAGCCGACCGGCTGGTGAGAGAGCGGCTTGCTGGCATCACGGTGATTTACCTTCCCGAACTGCACGAGGCGGAAACCGAGTGCACGAGAATGCTTCTGGACTTTGCCGGTCACAGCTTCCCGGAGCCCCGGGGGCTGGACAGGCAGATTCAGGCCATTGCCAAGGAAAGCGGCATCGAGTATTCCGAAGAGCAGACCCAGGCCATCCGGGAGGCAGCCACCTCCGGCCTGCTGCTGATTACCGGCGGCCCCGGTACCGGCAAAACCACAATTCTGCGGGGCATTCTGGAACTTTTAGGCCAGAATCAGCTCCGCTGCCTGCTGGCCGCGCCTACAGGCCGGGCGGCCAAGCGGCTGACGGAGGTCACCGGGGAGGATGCTTCCACCATCCACCGGCTGCTGGAAGCGGGCATCGACCCGGCCACGGGGAAGATGTTCTTTGCCAGAGACGCGGAAAATCCATTGAAATGCGACGCGGTGATTGTGGACGAAATGTCCATGGTGGACGTATCCCTGCTTTATAGTTTGCTTCAGGCCATTCCCACGGGCAAACGGCTGATTCTGGTAGGCGACCCGGATCAGCTGCCGCCGGTGGGGCCGGGCTTTCCCTTCGGGGATATGCTGCGAAGCGGAAGCCTTCCCACCGTCCGGCTGACGGAAATTTTCCGACAGGCGCAGAAAAGCCTGATTGTCATGAACGCCCATCGGGTGAATCAGGGGGAAATGCCGGATTTGAAATGCGTCAGCAGCGATTTCTTCTTCATGCGCAGAACCAGTGAGGAGGCGGTGTGCGCTCTCATCCGGGATTTGTGCGCCACAAGACTTCCTCAGAAGATGGGCATCCCCACGGATCAGATTCAGGTGCTGTCCCCCACCCGGAAGGGGGCGGTGGGCACGGTGAACCTGAATCGGCTTCTTCAGGCGGCGCTGAATCCCCAATCTCCGGACAAAAAGGAGCGATCCTACGGGGATTATCAGTTCCGGGAGGGAGATCGGGTGATGCAGATTCGCAATAACTACGACATCCTCTGGAAAAAGGCCGACGGCAGCGCCGTGGGGGCGGGAATCTTCAACGGCGACGTAGGCAGGATTCAGACCATCGACCCGGCCTCGGAGACCCTGACCGTCCTCTTTGACGACCGGCTGGCGGAATATGACTTCACCCAGCTGGGGGAGCTGGAGCCGGCCTACGCCATGACCGTCCATAAAAGCCAGGGCAGCGAGTATCGGGCGGTGATTCTCACCGCCTGGAACGGCTCGCCCTACCTTCTCAGCCGGAGTATCCTCTATACCGCTATTACCAGAGCCAGAGAGCTTTTGATCATCGTAGGCCGGGAGGAAACCGTGGGGGTCATGGTGGAAAACGCCCGGAAAAACCGGCGGTACAGCGGCCTGAAGCTGCGTTTGCAGGGGAAAGTGGAATGAAACTGATTTCTCTTCTGCTGGAATTTCTCTTCCCGCCCAAGTGCGTGCTCTGCGGGAAAATCCTTCAAAATGGGGAGCTGGATCTGTGCCGGGAGTGCCGTCTGGCGGCTCCAACCTACCCAAATCGGAAAAAGAAGCTCCAATTTCTTGACAGCTTCGCCGCTGTCTGGTACTATGAAGGGAACGTCAGAAGAAGTCTGCTTCGGTATAAGTTCCGGGGGCGCAGGAGTTATGCCGCTTCCTACGGAAGGCTCCTTGCCATGATGCTGGAGCGGGAATACCCGGAGGGCTTTGATGTGCTGACCTGGGTGCCGGTGAGCCGCCTGCGAAGGTTCCGCCGGGGCTATGACCAGGCGCGGCTTCTGGCAATCGCCGTGGGACGGGAGCTTTCCATGGAGCCTGTTCCGGCACTGCGAAAAATTCGAAATAATCGCCCCCAATCCGGCCTGAAGGGCGGGGAAGCCCGGCGGGCAAACGTGCTGGGTGTCTACCGGCTTTGTCCGGGTGTGAATTTGTCGGGAAAGCGGGTTCTGCTCATCGATGACATTCTCACCACCGGCGCCACCGCCGGAGAATGCGCCAGGGTGTGTCTCAGCGCCGGGGCGAAGGAAGTACATTGCGCCGCTGTGGCGGCGGCACGAAAGTAAAGGTGTAGCTATGTCTCTGTTTTCTATGTTTTCCAATGATCTGGGCGTGGATCTGGGCACGTCCAATGTGCTGATTTATGCCGACGGCAAGGGTATCGTTGTCCGGGAGCCTTCCGTTGTGGCGGTAGACCGGAACACCGGCAAGATTTTGCAGGTAGGCGCCGCCGCCCGGAATATGCTGGGCAGAACCCCCGGCAACGTGGTTGCCATGCACCCGCTGAAGGACGGCATTGTCTCCGACCATGAGATGACCGTCCGGATGCTTCAGGAGATGTTCAAGACCGCCACCAAGGCAGGCCTGTTCACCCCTAAGCCCCGTGTGGTCGTCTCCGTCCCCTCCGGCGTATCCGAGGTGGAGGAGCGCAGTGTCATCAACGCTGCCATCGAAGCCGGTGCCCGCCGGGTGTTCCTCATTGAGGAGCCTCTGGCTGCCGGTCTGGGCGCGGGCCTGGATATCCGGGGTGCCAGCGGCCACATGGTGGTGGACATCGGCGGCGGCACTACGGACATCGCCGTGCTGAGCATGAACGGTGTTGCCGTGTCTTCCTCTTTGAAAATCGCGGGCAACTATTTTGACGAAATGATTATCCGCTATGTCCGCCGCCAGCATGGCGTGGTCATCGGTCAGGTCACTGCCGAAAGCGTGAAAATCCAGATCGGTCAGGTCTACCCCCGGGACGAGGAGCGGAGCATGAACATCAAGGGTCGGGATTTCAAAACCGGTATGCCCAAAATGGTTACCCTGACCTCCACGGAGATTTATGAGGTTCTCCGCCGTCCCGCCCGGCTGATTGCCGATGAGGTGCTGGCGGTGATGGAGGAAACCAGCCCGGAGCTGATTTCCGACATTTCCGAAAACGGCATCACCATCACCGGCGGCTGCGGCCAGCTGTGGGGCATGGATCTGCTGCTTATGGAGCGCACGGGCATTGCCTGCATTCTGGCGGACGACCCGGATTCCTGCACCGCCTACGGCGCGGGCAAGAGCCTTGCCTGGATCAACAACATGCAGGAAGGCCCCATCAACATCGCCCGCCGCCGAGCTATGCGGAGCTAAGGAATCATGAAAATTTATCAATAGAATTTGTAGGGGCGACGATTCGTCGCCCGTGGGCGGCCAATGGCCGCCCCTACATAGAGTTACGGGGTCGCTGCAAGTATTTTGCGGCGGCCTTGCTTTGTTGACCGGGGTCAATCTTAAGAAAAACGTAAGGTGCCAAAAGATTGACAAAATATTACAATTTTGTTATGATAGGCAAAAAGGAAAGGAAGTATCCCTATGAAAAAGTGGATTTCGCTTCTATTATGCCTGCCCCTGTTGCTTTCTCTCACGGCCTGCGGCACGGGGGACTCCGGTGAGACCACGGTGATTGCCACCGCCGTGCCTGCCCAGACCGAGCCCACCCAGGCAGAATCCGCGCCGGAGGACGGCATTTACACGGTGTCTACCCCCGATGAATTCATCGAGGCCATCGGTTCCGACCGGACAATCCATGTCAGCGGCGGCACCCTCGACCTGTCCACCGCCCGCTCCTATGGCAAGGACACCGGCAACGAAAAGTGCGCCTGGGAGGAAGAATTTGACGGCTTCCAGCTGGTGATCCACGACGTGAAGAACCTGACCATTACCGGCGACGGCAAGGTGGCCACCGAGATTGCCACCCAGCCCCGGTATGCCCAGGTGCTGTACCTCCGGAGCTGTGAAAATGTTGCGCTCTCCGGTTTCACCGCCGGACATACCCCGGAAGCCGGCTCCTGCGTGGGCGGCGTGGTATACTTGGAGGGCTGCACCGGCGTTTCCATCCGGGACGTGGGTCTGTACGGCTGCGGCGTCATCGGCGTGCATACCCAGAACTGCCGGGACGTGACCGTTGCCAACAGCGATATTTACGAGTGCTCCTACCAGGGCGTGAACTTCCAGGACAGCACGGGTATCCGGGTTGCCAACTGCCGGTTCTATGACCTGGGCAAGAAGGATGACTGGGGCGCGGAGGCGGTGTTCCTGCTGGGCAACTGCTCGGATGTCCGGGTTTCCGACTGTGAGATCTACGACAACCGGGTGGATTCCTTTATCAGCAGCTCCAGCGTTGACCAGGTGGTATTCAAGAACAATACCTTCCGGGACAACAACCTCCAGGGCTGCGCCCTGAACACCTTCGGCAATTTTGTTACCCTGGACGGAAACACCTTTGAGGGTGTCATTGCCCGGTGGTTCTTCAGTGGCTGCGGCGCGGTGGATGCCGACGGCAATACCATTACCGAGGACGACCTCCGGGGCATTGCCCGGGACGACATGGTGCCTGAGGAAACGGTGGAGCCCACCTCCGTCACCGTGAAGAACGCCGACGAATTCCTGGCGGCCATCGCTCCCAACGCGGAGATCGTCATCGATGCCAAGGAGATCGACCTGAGCACCGCCAAGGACTACGGCGGCGGGCCTCAGAAATACTACTATTGGCAGGATAATTATGACGGCCCCGGCCTGATCATCACCGGCGTGAAGAATCTGACCATCCGCAGCAAGGACGGCAAGACCAAGAATCATACCATTTCCGCCGTGCCCCGGTACGCGGACGTGCTGGTTTTCAGCGGCTGTGAAAATGTCGTTCTGTCCGGCTTCACCGCGGGACACACCAAGGAGCCCGGGGATTGCGCCGGCGGCGTACTGACCTTCGAAAACTGCATGAACGTGACCGTCAACGACTGCGGCATGTTCGGCTGCGGTGTTCTGGGCGTCAGAGCGGCAAGCTGCACCCAGATCACCCTGCGCAAGTGCGATATTTACGAATGCAGCTACGGCGGCATTTCCATGTACGGTACCACCGGAATCATCCTGCAGGACTGCTCCTTCCGGGATCTGGGCGGCAACAATATTCAGCTCTCCGGATGCAGCGACGTGACTGTGGACGGGGAGCCCATTCCCGGCGACTACAACGGCAGGTAAGCGTATGATACTGGAATTGCTGATTGACTGGCAGAGCGGGGCACTGGTGACGGTGCCCCTGGCTCTGATTGCCGTTTTTCTCTTTGACCGAACCCGGGCAAAACGCCGGTGGCTCTGGATGGTGCTGCTGACCGTGTATCTCAGCGCCATGTACATTATCGTGGGAGTTCCGGACTGGCGGTACATCACCTGGGATTTTACGGTAAATCTGGTTCCTTTCCAGGATTTTTCTGCTTCGAATTTGATGGGCATGGCTTTGAATGCGGTCATGTTCGCACCCCTGGGCTTTCTGCTGCCGGCGTATTTTGACCGGTATCGCAGCTTCGTGCCAACCCTGGATGCGGGAATTCTCACTAGCCTCACCGTGGAGCTCATTCAGCTGTTTACCTTCCGGACAACGGACGTGGACGATCTGATTATGAATACCCTGGGAACCATTGTGGGCTTTCTGCTGTCCAAACTGATTCTGGGCCACCGGCCCGCGGTGTACCGGGGAAAATCGGACTGGGCCTGGCTTCTGGGGCTGAATGTTATGGTGATTCTTGTCACCATGTTCCTTCGGTATCCTCTGGCTGCGGCACTTGCGGAAATGGTTCGATAAAATTGCTATTTTCACGAATAATATTGTACGGGCGGCCATTGGCCGCCCGTTTTCTTTGAAAATCTACATAAAAAGGCGGGCGGCCAATGGCCGCCCCTACAAAAGATTCTACAGTTTACGCCTGTCATTGCGTGCCAGCATGAGCCGCCTTCCGCAATGATCTGTTTTTTAACCCAATTCCGCCATGTCCAACACTTGGCCATTGGTGGTCAGCTGCTCTAAGATGCCGTCGTGAAGGCGATAGCCCTCGCCGCAAAGCAGCAGCCCTTCGTCATCCTGATAGAAGTAGCTTCCGTCGAGCAAGGCAAAAAAGTCGTTTCCGAAGCTGTCCGGATAGGTCACATCCTCGAAAAGCCGCTGACCGTCTAAGATGCTGTCCTTCACCTTCTGGTAGTGGGGCAGGAGGTTCACGCCCGTCAGGGCAAGACCGGGCAGCCAGCGTTCATAGTCCGGTGCGGTCTCTCCCGGCTCCTCCGGCTGGGCGTAGACGTATTCGGCGCAGTTCATGCTCCCGGCACTGATGCCCACGATCACCCCGGAAAAGCCCTCCAGCAGCTCTCTCAGGCCGATTTCCCGGAAGAAGGCATTCTGGGTCGGTACATGACCGCCGGACAGGAGAATCAGGTCGCTTTGCCCAATCAGAGCCTGCGCATCCTGTGCGTTGCAGCCGTCCAGAATGTGATAGGACTGGAAGGGGATTCCCGCCTCAGAAAAGGCGGCCGCGGTATCCGCTCCGAACCGGCAGGTGCCGCCCCGGTCTTCCGGATTGGCGGCAACAAACAACGCCCGGGGGTAGGGGGGAAGGACGGCACGAATCCGGTCGATGAATTCGTTGCCATTGCTGAGCAGCGCCCGGTCGGCACCAATCACATAGGGGCTGCTGGTAAGAAACAAAACCATGGTCATTTCTCCTTGGGGATGGCAAAGCCCGGAAAATATTCCTCCACAAAGTCCACCTTGTCCACCTGAAAGCACTTCCCGTTCAGGCCGTTCAGGGAGCCTGCGTCGGTGGTGAAGGCAAATCGGAGCTTGTAGGAATAGAGAGCCTGATAATTCCGGTCAAACCGCTTGTCCAGCTTGCCGTACTTGCCGTCGCCCAGCAGGGGGTGTCCGGCATGGGCAAACTGGGCACGAATCTGATGGGTTCGTCCGGTAATCAGCTCGCATTCTACCAAAGACAGTCCCTCCCGGCTGGCAAGCACCCGGTAATTGGTCTGGCAGGTTTTGGAACCGGGCTGGGGGGTGTCGGTGACGAAGACCCGGTTCTTTTTCGCGTCCTTGAAGAGGTAGCCTTTCAGACTGCCTTCTTTGGGCTTTGGGGTGCCCTCCACAATGGCCAGATACCGCTTGTCCAGCTCCCGATCCTTCACCTTCTGGTTCATCACCCGCAGAGCCTCGGCGGTTTTGGCGGCGATGACAATGCCTCCGGTGTTCCGGTCAATCCGGTTGCACAGGGCAGGGGTGAAGGCGTTTTCCTCCCTGGGACGCCATTCCCGCTTCTGGTAGAGGTAGGACTGGATATGGTCAATGAGGGTTCTGCCGTACTCCGCCCCGTCGTGGGGGTGGACCGCCAGCCCCGGCCGCTTGTCCACCAGCAGAATGTTCTCATCCTCGTAGACGATGCTCAGCTTGGGGGCGGCTACCGTCAGATAGGCGTTGTCCTGCCGGGGCTTATCGAAAAATTCGTCGTTGATGTATAGCTGCAAAACGTCCCCGGTATTTAAGCGGGTGTCCCGGTCGATGCGCTTGCCGTTGCACTTGATGCGCTTGAGCCGGATGTATTTTTGCGCCAGGGAGGCGGGCAGCAGGGGAACGGCCTTGGCTAAGAAGCGATCAAGCCGCTGGCCCGCGTCGTTGGAGCCGATGGTAAATTCTTTCATCCTTGTTTTCCTGTATTTTCGTCAAAGTGCTGGTTGATCTGCTCAGTGAACTCCAGAGCGGCGTTGTAGCCCATTTTTTTCTGACGGTTGTTCATGGCCGCCACCTCCAGAATCACCGCCAGATTCCGCCCTGGGGTGATGGGAATGGTGTTCATGGGCACCTTCACGCCCAGAATCTCGGTGTAGTGCTCTTCCAGACCCAGCCGGTCGTAAGCCTCCAGAGTGTTCCAGGGCACGATGTTCATCACCAGGTTGATTTCATTTTCCATTTTCACGGAGCCCATGCCGAAAAGCTTCGCCACGTTGATGATGCCGATGCCCCGCAGCTCTACATAGTTGCGGATCAGGGCGGGAGCGGCGCCGATGAGAGAGTTGGGGGAGAGCTTGCGGATCTCCACCGCGTCGTCGGCAATGAGCCGGTGACCACGCTTGAGAAGCTCCACGGCGCACTCGGACTTGCCGATGCCGCTGTCGCCGGTGAGGAGAATTCCCTCGCCGTAGACCTCCACCAGCACGCCGTGGCGGGTGACCCGGGGTGCCAGGGCGGTTTTCAGGTAGGAGATGATGGACGAGGCGATGGCACTGGTAGGCTCCTTGGAAAGGAGAATGGTGATGTTGTGCTTATGTGCCATTTCCAGCATTTCCTGGTGGGGCTGAATTCCCCGGGCGATGATCAGAGCCGGGAACTTGTAGGAGAACAGCCGGTCGAAAATGGCGCTGCGGTTGGCGGGGGTCAGCTTGCCCACATAGCTCATTTCCACATTGCCCATGAGCTGCACACGCATGGGCTCATAGTGGTCGAAGAACCCGGCCAGCTGAAGTCCCGGCCGGGACACGTCCTCCACGGTGATGCGGATGGAGGAATAGTCCGTGGAGGCGTAGGCGATTTCCAGATGAAACTCATCTACCAGAGTTTTCAGCGGTACGGAATAGGTATCGATCATGGCTTCGGCCCCTTTTACTGCGTATTTCCTCTTCATTATAGCCCCCCAACCGGGGAATATCAACCCATTTTCAAAAAAACGAAAAAAATCGAAAAAAGTGCTTGCATTTTTGGGAAAAGTCTGGTATCATAATCAAGCGCCTGTAGAGGCGTAGTTTGTTGAGAAAACATCCGGATGGGAGGTGCAAAGAATGGCTAAGTGTGATTTTTGTGGCAAGGGCGTAACCTTCGGTATCAAGGTCTCCCACTCCCACAGACGTTCCAATCGTGCATGGAAGCCCAACGTCAAGCGCGTTAAGGCTGTCGTTAACGGAACTCCCTGCCATGTGTACGCTTGTACCAGATGCCTCCGCTCCAATAAGGTCGAGCGTGCTATCTGATTTCCTGGCATATAAAATACGCTGCTGAGATTTCAGCAGCGTTTTTTATTTTCCAAGCCTTCTCCTGAGAGGAGAAGGTGCCCAGGGGGCGGATGAGGTCGCCATCGTTAACTTTTCGGCTTGCAATGACAGCTTCTGTTTTGGCGCGTCCCAATAAATGACGACAGAAAACGGCTCCCCCGGAAGTTCCGGAGGAGCCGCTGCTCGTTTTGACGCTGCTTCTTATTTCTGCTTCACGCTGGTGCCCATTACGTCGGAAATCTCCGCAATGGTGATGAAGGCGGCGGGGTCGATGGAGGTGACCAGATGCTTGACCTTGGGAATCTGAAACCGGTTCACCACAAAGTAGATCACGCACTTTTCCGCTCCGGAGAAGTAGCCCCGGGCGTTGATCTGGGTGATGCCCCGACCGAATTCCTCGGACAGTGCCTGGCAGATATCCTCCTGACGCATGGTGACGATCATCACGGATTTTGCCTTGTCAAAGCCTTCCACAATAAAGTCGATGGTCTTGTTTCCCACAAAATAGGTGATGATGGAGTAAAGGGGCAGAGTCCAGCTCTGGAAAATCACGCCGATGACCAGATACAGCGCCACGTTGTAGATCATCACAAAGGAGCCTACGGTGATTCCCAGACCCTTGGCGAAAATGACCCCCAGCACCTCCATGCCGTCGATGGCTCCGCCCAGACGGATGGTCAGGCCGCTGCCGGCACCGGATACCAGTCCGCCGAAAATGGCGCACAGCAGAAGATCCGTCCCGGCGAAGGGGGAGGCGATGCTTACGTCCACGGGCAGCACGTTGGTAATCAGATAGGAGGCGGCGGAGTAGATCAGCACCGCCCAGATGGAGTAGGCGGTGAAGCACCAGCCCTGCTTTTTCAGGCCAAAGAGGAACAGGGGCACGTTCAGAATCACCAGGAACAAAGACAAGGTGTATTCCGGCGGCGTTGCCTGCCACAGGAGCATGGATGTGCCGGAAATGCCGCTGTCGTAGAGGTTCACGGGAGCCAGGAACATGGTCACGCCGATGGCGTTTACACAGCCGGCTACGATCAGCAGCAGGAAATTACGGATTCTCAGCTCCTCCAGCCCGGCGCTCTTGACCCATCGGTTCAGCTTCGAGAAAAGTCCCCCCAGGCTTGGAGGCTTGCTTTTGGCGCCCTTCATCTTACAGCCAGCCCGGGTTCTCGGACTCGGACTTGCGCTGACGGGTCAGCAGCTGCTGCACCGCCTGACGGGCGTCCGCACCCTCGTAGAGAACCTTGTAGGCTGCCTCGGTAATGGGCATGTCGATGTGCATTTTCCGACCCAGCTCATAGGCGGACTTGGCGGCGTAGTAGCCCTCTACCACGGCGCCCACCTCCTTCATGGCGGTCTGGACATCCTCGCCCTTGCCGATGAGAATGCCCGCACGGCGGTTCCGGGAGTGCATGGAGGTGCAGGTGACGATCAGGTCGCCTACGCCGGTCAGGCCGGTGAAGGTCTCCTTCTTGGCGCCCATGGCAACGCCCAGCCGGGCGATTTCCGTCAGGCCACGGGTCATGAGCATGGCTTTGGTGTTGTCACCGAAGCCCAGGCCGTCGGTGATGCCGGCGCACAGGGCGATGACGTTTTTCAAAGCCGCGCCCAGCTCCGCGCCCACCGGGTCGGCACTGGTGTACACCCGCAGAGTATCGGACATGAAAGCGTCCTGGACAAACTCCGCCTTCTTCTGATCGGTGGAGGCGGCGAGCAGGCCCGTGGGCACGTCGATGGCAACCTCCTCGGCGTGGCTGGGGCCGCAGAGCACCACCACGTCCCGACCGGTTTCCTGAGCCACCACCTGGCTCATGCGCAGGTAGGTTCCCTGCTCCAGGCCCTTGGTCACGGAGACAACCACCGCGTCCTCATCGATGTAAGGAGCCACACCCCGGCTGACGCTGCGAAGGGGAACGGAGGGGCTGGCAATGACCACCAGCTTCGCGCCTTTGGCGCAGGCATAGTCGCCGCTGATTTTCAGACCCTCCGGCAGCACCGCATTGGGAAGACGGGGATTCCGACGGGTGGTTTCCATTTCGGGAATCAGATCCTTTTCAAAGGTCCACACGGTCACATCGTGACCGTTCTTGCACAGGCGGATAGCCAGGGCAGTTCCCCAGGCACCGCTTCCGATAACGACTGTCTTCATTGTTTGTTTCCTTTCCCAAAGAGATTTGTTTTCCGCTCCTCACCCTTGAGAAGCCGCGAAATATTGCCCCGGTGCATCCACACCAGCAAAAAGCTCAGGCAGAAGCCCACGCAGATGGGAAACCAGCCTTCCCCCCAGTGAGCCCAGGCGTAGAAAAAGCCGAAGGAGCCGGAGGACAGGACGCTTCCCAGGGAAACGTATTTTGTCAGAAAATAGGCAAGCAGGAAAATGCCGAATACGCCGAGACCTATGCGCCAGTCCATCATCAGGGCAACGGTGACGCCGCTGAGGATGCCCTTGCCGCCCTTGAAGCCCAGAAGCACGGGAAAATCGTGGCCTAAAATCACGAACAGACCGCCCAGAGCCACACCGTCCAGGTAATGGCCGTAGGATTTCAGCAGCAGCCCGCCCAGCAGACATCCGGCTACCGCCTTGCCAACGTCAATGGCAATGACGAAGACCGAGGCGGCAGAGCCGTAGTTCCGGGTGAAATTGGTAAGCCCGGCGTTGCCGCTGCCTTTGGTTCTTACATCCTCATGGGCAACTGCCCGACTGATCAGCACAGCGCCGTTCAGGTTGCCCAGGAAGTAGGCAGCCACGGCGGTGATGACAATGGAAAGTATCACCTTACTGTTCCTCCTTGTCGCCCTTCTGGCGGATGGTAATGCGCACGGGAGTTCCCTGCAAGCCGAAAACCTCCCGGATCTGATTTTCCAGATACCGCTGGTAGGAGAAGTGGAACAGCTTCTTGTCGTTGCAGAACACCACGAAGTGGGGCGGCTTGATACCCACCTGTGTCATATAGTAGATCTTCAGGCGGCGACCCTTGTCGGTAGGCGGCTGGACACGGGTCTGGGCATCGGCCAGCACACTGTTCAGCATGCCGGTGGTGATGCGCATAGAAGCCTGATCGTTGACATAGTTGATCAGCTCGAACAAGCGGTTGACCCGCTGACCCGTCAGGGCGGAGATGAACAGGATGGGCGCGTAGGGCATGTAGCTCAGGTCGCGGCGGATGTCCTCCCGCATACGATCCATGGTCTTGCCGTCCTTCTCGATGAGATCCCACTTGTTCACCACGATGATGCAGGCCTTGCCCGCGTCGTGCGCCAGACCCGCCACCTTGGTGTCCTGCTCCGTCACGCCCTCCTGGGCGTCGATGAGGATGAGGCACACGTCGCTGCGCTCGATGGCCATGGTCGCCCGGAGGACGCTGTATTTTTCAATATTGTCGTCCACCTTGGACTTTTTCCGCATGCCGGCGGTGTCGATGAAGTTGTACTTGCCGTACTGGTTCTCGAAATAGCTGTCGATGGCGTCGCGGGTGGTGCCGGCTACGTTGCTGACGATGACCCGCTCCTCGCCCAGAATGCGGTTGGTGAGGCTGGATTTGCCCACGTTGGGCTTGCCGATGATGGCTACCTGCACCACGTCGGAGTCGTCGGCCTCGTCCGTCTCCGGCGGGAAGTACTTGATGCACTCGTCCAGCAGGTCGCCGGTGCCGTGACCGTGGACGGCGGAGACGGCGATGGGGTCGCCCAGACCGAGATTGTAGAACTCGTAGAAGTCGGGATCGACGGCACCCACGGAGTCCACCTTGTTCACCGCCAGCACGATGGGCTTGCGGCTGCGCTGGAGCATGCCGGCTACCTCCTGATCGGAGGCGGTGAGGCCGGTCTTGATGTCCGTGACGAAGATGATCACATCGGCGTTGTCGATGGCGATCTGGGCCTGCTCCCGCATGAAGGCGAGGATCTGGTTGTCGGTGTTGGGCTCGATGCCGCCGGTGTCCACCAGACGGAACTTCCGTCCG
>OLHA01000583.1_pt1 | contig 21287 bp, 23 predicted proteins | sample 1605961 | NCBI WGS metagenome assembly OLHA01 (sample SAMN03283288) | human gut metagenome | biome: human-associated habitat; material: feces | host: Homo sapiens | place: Peru | collected 2012
TTATCAGGCTGTGCTGAGCCTGACGGACGGAGATACGCTTATGATGCGGACAATACTTTACACTGCCGACAAGCTTCAGGCAAATGCCGTGTGTGAGGCGTTTTGCGATGACCCGCAAAAGCTTTATTCGGCAGTGATAGACGCAGTTACGCACTGAGGAGAGCTTATGTACGAATATACACTTAATCTTGACCGCATGGAGCAGGCAATACGCCTTTTCGGTAATTTTGATGAGAACATTCGCATTATAGAAAAAGAATACTCTGTTACCGTTGTCAATCGGGGAGATTCGCTGAAGATTTGCGGTGAGCCCGATAAAGCCGCTCTTGCGGCAAAGGCGATTGAAGGGCTTATAATGCTTCTTAACAAGGGTGAGGAGCTTAATGAGCAGAACGTAAGATACTGCATTTCTCTTGTCAATGAAGGCTCGGACGACAGGATTTCTTCGCTTGCGTCCGACTGTATCTGCATTACGATGAGCGGAAAACCCGTAAAGCCCAAAACACTCGGTCAGAAGAAATATATCGACATGATAAACGGGAACACGGTCGTTTTCGGCGTCGGTCCCGCAGGAACGGGCAAAACATATCTTGCCGTTGCGATGGCTGTCAAAGCGTTTCGCGCAAAGGATGTCACCAGAATAATTCTCACCCGTCCGGCTGTCGAAGCAGGCGAAAAGCTCGGTTTTTTGCCCGGCGATCTTCAGCAAAAGGTCGATCCGTATTTGCGTCCGCTTTATGACGCGCTTTTTGATATGCTCGGAGCGGACAGCTTTCAGAAATGTCAGGAAAAAGGCAGCATTGAAGTTGCGCCGCTCGCCTATATGCGAGGACGCACGCTTGACGACAGCTTTATAATCCTCGATGAGGCACAGAACACAACACCCGAACAGATGAAAATGTTTCTTACGCGTCTCGGCTTCAACTCAAAAATTGTTGTAACAGGAGATGTTACGCAGATTGACCTTCCCGACGGAAAAAAATCCGGACTTAAAGAAGCCGTTAAAATTTTGAAGGACATTCCCGATATCGCTACGGTTCGCTTTACCGAAAAGGATGTAGTGCGGCACCGTCTTGTTCAGGATATTATTAAGGCGTATGAAAAATACGGTGAAAAGAACGAAAGGAATAAAAAATGATTACCGTTTTACGGAAAGGGGCAACGATATATGGCAGACAAAATAAAAGTAATAATTACAAATGACCAAAGCACGGTCAAGGTTCCGTCGGGAACACGCTTGCTTATCAGACGTTGCTGTCATGCTGTTTTGCAGCTTGAGGGCTTCAAAGGCTCTGCGGAGATAAGCGTCCGATTTGTAGATAACGAACAGATAAAAGAGCTTAACGCACAGTATCGCAATATAGACAGAGAAACGGATGTTCTCTCTTTCCCGCTCGGTGAAAACGGAGAATATGACATTAACCCCGCAACGGGTGCGTATATGCTCGGCGATATTGTTATTTCCGTGCAGAAAGCAATGGAACAGGCGAGTGAATTCGGCCATTCTCTCGAACGCGAGATAGCCTTTTTAACCGTCCATTCAATGCTTCATCTTCTCGGATACGATCATGTGAACGGCGGTCTTGAAGCGGTACATATGAGAGAAAAAGAAGAAACCGTTCTGACGCAGCTCGGGCTTAAAAGAAACGGCAGCTATTATCTTGACGAGGAATAAAGCAATGCAGAAACAAGAGTCGAAAACCGCATTTTTAGCAATTGTCGGATGCCCCAACGTCGGGAAATCGTCACTTCTTAACAGATTTTTAGGTGAAAAGATTGCCATCGTATCGCCGAAACCGCAGACTACGCGCACGCGGATAATGGGAGTGCTTACCGACGGAGCGGTGCAGCTTGTTTTTACCGATACACCGGGTTACCATAAGCCTAAAAACAAACTCGGTGAAAACATGGTGCGTGCGGTCGGCGAGGGGATAAACGATGTCGATGCGTGTCTTTTTGTCGTCGAACCGGACGGTGAAATAAAAGATGCCGAATTGACGCTTATCAAAAAAATAAAAAAAGCGGAGCTTCCCGCCGTTCTTGCGATAAATAAAATTGATACGGTTGAAAACAAAGAAACGCTTCTTTCCCGAATAGCCGAATTTGCCGCGCTTTATGATTTTAATGCAATTGTTCCCGTATCCGCACGCGACGGCAACGGGCTTGATGAGCTTCTTAATGAACTTAAATCCCTTGCGTTTCCGTCGGAGCACCTTTTTCCCGACGACACGTTGACGGATCAGCCTGAAAAGGTTATTGCGGCGGAATATATTCGCGAGAAGATATTAAGATACATCGATAAGGAGATACCTCACGGAATCGCCGTTGCGATAGAGAGCTTCAAGGAGCGTCCCGACAGTGATATCCTTGATATCGAGGCTGCAATTTATTGCGAAAAGGAGAGTCACAAGGGAATAGTTATAGGCAAAGGCGGTGAAATGCTCAAACGCATTTCAACCTCCGCACGCAAAGAGCTTGAACGTTTCTTTGATTGCCGCGTTAATCTCAAGTGTTGGGTCAAGGTCAAGGAGGACTGGCGCAACCGAGAGGGACTTATTCATAATTTCGGGTTGGACTGATGGAGCGATTTACGGTTGACGGAATTGTTGTAAAAACATCCGTAACAGGCGAATCCGACCTTATCGCGTGGATTCTTACCCGTGACCGAGGTGTTGTGCGCGCTTTTGCAAAGGGAGCAAGAAACACAAAAAGCCGTCTTCACGGTGCGGTGTCACAGTTTTCTTACGGAACTTTTACATTTTTTGAAAATAAAGATGTTTATACCGTTTCCGAAGCAGTGCTTTCCGAGAGTTTTTTTGAGCTTCGGACGGATTTTTTCAGTCTGACGTTGGCGCAGTATTTTTGTGAGATTGTCATAAAATGCGTGGAGGAAAACGCCGAGAGTGAAGACTATCTGCGCCTGTTTTTGAACTGTATTTATTTTCTGTGCGGTTGTAAAAAGCCGTATTTGCAGATAAAAGCGGTTTTTGAGCTCCGTTTTGCCTGTATTGCAGGTTATGCGCCGATGCTTGTCGGGTGCGATGAATGCGGAGAATTTGAAACGTCCGAAATGTATTTTGACTGTGCCTCGGGCAAGCTTTTTTGTTCATCGTGCGGCAAAAACAGGGCGCTTCCGTCAATTCCCGCTGCGGGAGTTTCAGTAATGCGCCACATCGTTTTTTCAAAGTTTTCGTCTGTGTTTTCGTTTAATGCGGTTCCCGATGTGCTCAAAGCGGTTTCTCGTCTTACACAACAGTATCTTCAAAACAGCCTTCAGCAAAGCTTTAAGGTGCTCGATTATCTTACCGATGTCGGGTTTGATGCCGAAAAGGTATGAAAAAAATCGAAAAGGAGAGATAAACGGTGACAAAACAGCGTGAATGTATACTTCGTGCGGTTCGCGAAAACGCAGGACACTATACCGCGGAAGAAATATTTGAGCTTGCGAAAAAAGAGTGTCCGGGAATTGCCGTAGCCACCGTTTACAATAATCTCAACGCGCTTGTCGACAGTCGGGAGATTAAACGCATTTCGCGGGTGGGAAAACCCGATGTCTATGACAAAAGCATTCGTCCGCACGAACATCTTATATGTACATGCTGCGAACGGATATTCGATCTCGATATGCCGTCGGTTCGCGCTGCGGTTGCAGACGAGCTTAACCGCGATATTGAAGATTATGATTTGATAATCCATGCAAAATGTGAAGAATGTATAAAAAGATAACGGTACACCGTAAGTGACAGACGGCGATTGGGAATAATTCCCTATGCTGACGGGCGACATGGGTTCGAATCCCGTCAGCCTACGCTTCTGAAATCGAACCCGTGACGGATTTCTCCGCATTGCGCTTTGTTTGCAAAAAAAACTCTTGCTTTTTTGCTGTGGGTTCTGTATAATAAATCCAATATGTTTACACGGAGGACAGTTTAATGTTGTTTAATTTACTCGATGCTGCGGCAACCACAGGTACGGGTTCGGGCGGCAAAAGTCAGCTTTCAATGATCATCATGCTTGTTGCCATGGTCGTTGTTATGTATTTCGTAATGATCAGACCGCAGAAAAAGAAACAGGCTGAGGAGCAGAAGCTTCGCGACTCTATTCAGATAGGCGATGACGTGACAACCATCGGCGGCATAAGCGGCAGAATCGTAACCGTTAAGGAGGATTCCGTCGTTATTGAAACGGGCGCCGACAGAACAAAGGTTAAGTTTATGCGTTGGGCAATTCAGACAAACGACACGGCAAATGCCCGTATGGCAGAAGAAAAAGCCGCTCTTGAAGCAGCCAAGAACGCCGAAAAAGAAGAAAAGAAGGCGGGCAAAAGACGTTCCAAAAAGGACGACGCTGAATAAGCCCTTTTCAACACAACGGTTTAAACGGTACATTCCCATGCGGAGTGTGCCGTTTTTGTTTTTTTGCTGTTCTGTTTTATGCATGCTTTTCATAACTATTTACAGGACAAACAAAAAAAGGAAGGAGGTTTTTGCCAAGTGAAGGGAAAAAAGAAAACGCCTTTAACGGCGGCTTTGATTAACATTACAATGTCGCTCTTTTTGTTTACGGCAGCCGTGATTCTTCTCGCTTATATAATGACGAAGAACGATATTGCTCCGTCGGTTTATAAGACCGTATACATAATAATATGCGGGTTTATTGCTCTTGTAATGTCGTTTTTAAACGGAAAAGGAGTAAAAATCAAGCCTGTTGTAATGCTTGCCGTTTCGTTTGCCTTTTCGACACTTCTTTCTGTGCTTCCGGTTATTGCCGTTTCGGGTTCGGAAACGGGACTTTCTGTGCTTATTTTGCCGGGAGTTTGTCTTGCGGCATCTTTTGTCGGAACTGCCGCCGGCAGAAAAATATAAAAAAGGACCGGATTACAAATGAAAAGACTGATGATTTACTCAAAAAAAAAGCTGCCCGACATTGCGTTCGGCAGAGATTTTTTCAAAAAAAACGGCGTGATGATTTTTCTGTGTATAATGTTTCTGTGCGGACTGATAACGGGAATTTCCGTTTATTTCGGTGCCGACAGGGAGCGTGAGCTTATAACTGTTTTTACACAGCGATATGTCGCGCGCTCCACAGCATCTTTTTATGTGAATGAACTGATTGTCACTTCGGTTTTGATGATTGTTGCCGCTCTTGCAGGGGTAAGCGCGGCAGGGCTTCCGTTTATCGCCGCAGTGCCGTTTATCAAGGGAATGCTGAACGGTGTGCTGTCCGCATATCTCATAGGGACTTTTTCTGCGGTCGGATACGGCTATTATGCGCTTATGACCGTGCCGGGCGGCTGCCTGTGCGTCCTTGCGCTCGTGCACCTGTGCGAGATGTGCTGTTCGGTTTCGGGCAAGGTTTTCAAAACGTCTTTTGCCGACAGCCGTGAAGGCATAAACGGCGCAAGATATCTGATAATCTGCGGTATCTGTGTGATCGGCGGTGCGCTGTCGTGTACGGTTGACCTTATAATGCGGCTTATTTTCGGCGGAGTTTTTAAACTGATCTGATTTTCAAAAGCAAAAAACACACCTTGCGGTCACTCGCCCGGTGTGTTTTTTCGATTTAAAGCTTATCTTTGCCCGCGTACTTTTTTGCCTGAAGCGTAAACATCTCGTAATACTTTCCGCCCTGTGCCATAAGCTCCGAGTGAGTACCGTGCTCAATTATTTTTCCGTTTTCGAGCATCAGTATTTTGTCGGCGTCGCGTGTTGTCGAAAGACGGTGTGAAATAAATACCACGGTTTTGTCTGCCGCCTTTTCGGTAATTGCTTTATTTAATGCGTATTCCGCATCAGGGTCGAGATTTGCCGACGGTTCATCGAGTATGACATAAGGGCATTGCCTGTAAAAGATACGTGCAATTGCAATCTTTTGCTGTTCGCCGCCCGAAAGCATTATTCCGTTTTCGTCAAATTCCCGCAAAAGAACAGTATCGACACCGTTGGGCAGCTCTTTGTCAAAGCCTGCGGCTTCAAGAGCACGGAGCACGCGCTTTTCGTCGAAATCCTTTGACAGTGCGACGTTTTCGCCCACTGTTGCCGAAAAAATGCGAAAATCCTGATAAACTGCCGCAAACCGTGAACGGTGCGACGCGACGGTGACATCTCGTATATCAGTGTCACCGACGGTGATTCTTCCGCCCGTAACGTCATAAAGACGGAGCATAAGATTTGTAAGCGTTGTTTTACCCGCTCCGTTATAGCCGACAAGCGCGACCTTTTCACATGGCTTTATTTCAAAAGAAATACCGTTAATACTGTCTTTGTCTGAGCCTTCATATGAAAAATGAATGTCTTCGACTTTAATTGTTTCGGGAACGCCTGCTTCGGCTGTGGACGCGCCGTCCGTTACAGCCGGCTGCGTGTTGAGAAATACCCGCATTTTTTCTATCATTTTTGAGCGTTCGGTTAGCATTGTGAGTCCGAAGCCGGTTAAATATGAAACGGTTCCCGAGACAACACCCATTCCGTTGAAGGCAGCAACAAAATCACCGGGTGAGAGCGTTTTGGTAACCGTTATTCTGTAGCCGAGATAAAGACCGGCCGCTGCCGTGAGCAGCAGAACATTTGTAAGAGATTTATTAAGGAAATAAAGAACCTCGATCTTTTTTGTATTATGAAAACGCGTTTGCACGGCTTTGTCCTGCATATCGGAAAACCTTTTTATAAGAAGCGGTGATACACCGGATATCCTGATTTCACCGGCATACTCCGGCTGATAAAAAAGACGGAAAAAGTAATCGGATTTTCGTCTTAATTCTGTAATATCTTTCCGATTGTCGGCTATTATTAAGCCCATCTTTTTACAAACGGGTACCGATATTACGGAGGAAATAAGAATTACGCCGATTATTACCGGGTCGATGGATATAAGTATTCCCGAAACAAGAATCAGGCTGACAATGCTTTCTATGTATTCCCTCCAATATGTTCTGCTTATAAAATTGCGGACATTTTCAAACGCAAGAATGAAGTCCGAATAAAAGGACGGGTCGTCATATGCCGCAAGGTCAAGCTCGGCAGCTTTTTTGAAGAGCATGGACTGGATCTTTAATTCAAGACTTTCGCGTTCGCGGTGAGCATACAGTTCATAGAAAACGGATTTTATAAACTGAGACAGGATCATTACGGCTGAAATTGTAATCAGCCCGAAAATAATTTTATCGGAGCTTCCTTTTTCGACCTCATCGATTATAAATTTTACTCCTAACACAGCAACGATCCTCGACGGAACTCTTGACAGTATTGAGATCGCGATCTCACCGATAGTTAAAAGGGGAGATGCTTTCACAAATATTTTGAACAGGAACCATAAATTTGACACTGTTCCGTGTTCGTCTTTTTTCCTTAACTTTTTCATTCGGCGTACACCTCCGTTTCGTCGGAATAGCCGGAGGCTTGAAGGGCAAACATGCGTGCGTACTCACCGTTAAGGTTCATAAGCTCTCCGTGCGTTCCTTTTTCGGTTACGGTTCCGTTCTCAAAAAGATAAATTTTGTCCGAAAGCGTTGCGCTCGAAAGGCGGTGAGAAATGTAGATAACGGCTTTTCCTGCAGTGCCCTTTATAAGATTTTCGTACATTTTGTATTCGGCTATCGGGTCAAGTGCGGAAGACGGCTCATCAAGAACCGCTGCCTCAAAGTTTTTTGCGAACATTCTCGCTGCTGCAAGCTTTTGCTGCTCTCCGCCGGAAAGACCTGTGCCGTCTTTGTCAAATTCACGTGTGAGCACGGTTTTTTCTTTTTTCGGGAGCTTTTGAACAAATTCTTCTGCTCCGCTGTTTTTCAGCGCAGAAAAGACTACCGATCTGTCATCTTCCGTTTTGATTTCGCGACACAGAACATTTTCTTCAACAGTCAGGGCAAAAACGCTGTAGTCTTGAAAAACGGCAGCTATTTTACTTCTGTATTTTTCGAGGTCATATTCTTTTATGTTGACTCCATTATATAGAATCTCGCCGCAGTCGGGATCGTAAAATCTCAAAAGAAGCTTGAAGAAAGTGGTTTTTCCTGCGCCGTTGTGCCCCACGATTGCCGTCGTTTCGTTTTTTGTAAATATGAGATCTAATTCGCGGACGGCAGGCTTGTCGCTGTCGGGATAAGTAAAAGATACGTTTTTGAATTCGATTTTTTCAAGTTCCCCGGGGATTTCACTTCCGCCCGTAACCTTGTTTTCGTATTTGAGAAAATCTCGAAGATTACAAAAATACAGTGATTTTTCACGAAGATAAGAAACAGCATAGCTTAGATCATTTATCACGTCGGCAAGATTGCTCATGGCTGTCATTATTACGGAAAAATCGGAAAACATCATGTTTTTTTTGAGTGCGAAACGGTATGTAGCATAGCTGTAGGAGGCAAGAAGCGGGAGCACTTCGCCGAAGAACTCCGATGCGCACTCCAAAACCGCTGTCTTGAAGCCGTATTTTCTGAAGATTTCTCTGTTCTTTTTGATTGCGTATTCGAATTTTGACATCATAACACCGAAAACCGCGGAGGTTCTGATGTCCTTTGCGTATTCGCGGCGATGAAGCGTACGGCGAATATAGTCTTTTTCACGGCGGTATCTCGTCATTTCATTGTCGCGCTTTACATGCATTTTGCTCTCGATTCCCTGTAACGCAATTATAAGGAAAACGGTAAGGGTGAGCAACAGCATTTTCGGATCGACCGAAATCACATAATAAACGATAAAAATACCCGTAACCGTGCCGGACACCAGCGTTGCGAGAAAGTAAGTGCAATCTGCAAATGTGTCATCCGTCACAACTTCGGTTGCCCTTTTGAATTTATCGTAAAATACGGGATCGTCGAATGAGCTTACATCGACAGAGCGCGCTTTATTGAAAATTATCAGGCTCAACTTTTTTGAAGCCTTTTGATAAGCCTTTTGACCGAGGGCTTCGGTTATTCCGATTATCGCATACGACAGCAGTCCCGATACGGCAAAGGATAAAACGGTGACGGTCAATTTTTTGAAGCCTTCGCCGTTTTCAATAACGCGCAAGACAAATTTCAGGAACAGAATATCCTGAATAAAGCCCGTAAAAAACCAGAATGTAAACATTCGTATCAGTTCTGCCGCAAACATGTCCGGCGCGTATTTGCGGAGTATTTTTAACGCGTAAAAACATCCGCCGAAAAAATGCTTTTTTTCTTCTTCTTTTTTTCTCTCTTTCATTTTTTCCTCCTCCTGTCCGATGTGTTTCCTGCGTTTTTTAATAACGGGAGTGGAGCGGTATTAAAAAACTTCTTTTCCGCCGATAAGGCAAAAAAAATCCGGTCAACCGCGGCTGACCGGAATCAATGCGTTTTATTATCGGCAAAAGACGGAAAAAACGACCGGACAGTTTTTATTTTTTTGTGTAAGAACCTTTGCGATCATTGTTTTCGTCTCCTTTCATTGAAATTTTGTGTAAACACATTGTATACTGTATCATGCGTTTTGCTGTTTGTCAACAGAATTTGCAAAAAAATGTAAATGGACAAAAAAAGAAAGGCGGCACAAAGCCGCCGATTCTTTTAATGGAGTAAGTTCTTTTTTTAATAAAGATTAGTTTTTCTTGTCGTTTTCCTTTCTGATGTCTCCGACAAGTTTTTTAATGGTTTCAATCATGCTTTTGATAAAATCGATAAGCTGCTGAAAAAAATTCATTGTTTTTCCCTCCGGATGAGATTTTCGGTTTTCACCTGATTTTATTCTATCATAGCTTTTTGCTATTTGCAATAGATTTTTTTGAAAATAATCGAGATTTTGGGAAATTGAACACAAATCACAGAGTTTGCCAATTATAATCGCGCAGTTTTCCGTTTTCCTGTAATTCGGGAAAATTCCATTGTCTTAAAACCTCATAAACTCCGACCGCAACGGAATTTGAAAGATTCAGGCTTCTTGCGTCCGAAATCATCGGGATGCGCACGGTCGTGTCGGGATTGTCAAACAGAAGTTTTTCCGGCAGTCCCTTTGTTTCTTTGCCGAATACGATAAAAGATTTGTCAGGGTAGCTGACGTCGGTGTATTTATGCGGCGCTTTTGTTGAAAAATAAAAAAATGTTTCGCCTTTGTGTTTCTCAAAAAATTCATCGGAGGAATCATAAAAGCTGATGTCAAGCAGATGCCAGTAGTCAAGACCCGCACGTTTCAGTTTTCTGTCATCTATTTTGAAACCCATCGGACCGACAAGGTGAAGCTTCGCTCCCGTTGCGGCGCATGTGCGCGCGATATTTCCCGTGTTTTGCGGTATTTCGGGCTCGATAAGCACTATGTTAAGCTCTTTCATTACAATTCTCTTTTCAATGTTTGATAAAGGTATGATACCACCGTTAAGCGCTAATGTAAAACATTTTTTTCAGGACGGGCATATTTTATGTTTATGTGTAAAGACTAACACCGACGGAGGTGTATAGAAAATGACATCAAAAAGCAATAATTTAATGAAATACGCAGGTGCGGCAATGGCTGTAGGCGGCGCCGCAATGCTCGGTACGGCTGCAATGACAGCAGGGTCTTCGATAAAGAAAAAAGCGAAGAAAACCGCAAATAAGGCGATTGACGCAATGGATTCCGTGCTGACGTCAATGCAGAACATGATAAAGTAAACGCCTTGAGCGGGGGACGCGAAAAATGTTTTTTCGTTCCCCGTTTACATATTTACAAATTGTATTTGTATGTGTTATGATTTACCCGAAAGGTGTGCATGAAAAATGACGAAATATAAGATAACGGCTGTTGTTCTCGCGATTTGTGTTTCGGTCGGGACGTTTTGCTCGTGCGGCGGAAACGGCGCAAATGAAAACACGACCGTCGAAGTTCCTTCAATGAGTGAAAGAAATACCGAAAAACCGACGAATAACGAAAATGAGTCGGCAACGGCACCCGATGCCGACCCTGCGGTGAATACGGGAGGGCAGAGAAGCTTTTACGGAAAAAAAGATGAAAATGCCACCACCTTTACAAAGCTTGCGCCGCTTCCGCTCAACGGCTTTAAAAACGTACGTTTTGAAAACACGCGCAATCTTCCCGCTAAGACGATAAACCACAGCTTCGGCGCCGCAAAGGACGGTAAACCGAATCAGATAAGCGTAAACAATCAGCAGTTTTTTGACGACGGAAATTACGATGCCGTCTGCCTCGACACGAAAGCGGACGGAAAAGCGCTTTATCTTACGTTTGACTGCGGATATGAAAACGGTTACACTGCAAAAATACTCGACACGCTGCGTGACAAAAACGTTAAAGCCGCATTTTTCTGCACTATGCCCGAAATGAAAGAGAATCACGACCTGATTGCCCGTATGATAACCGAGGGACACACGGTCGGGAATCATTCGGTTAACCATCCCGATTTTTCGGGGCTTTCGCGTGAAAAAATGTATGAGGAAGTAAAGGGCTTTGACGATTATATAAGAGAAAACTTCGGATATTCTTCGCTTTATTTCAGGTATCCGCAAGGGAAATACAGCGAGAGCAGTCTTGATTTACTCAATTCTATGGGATACAAATGTGTTTTCTGGTCGCTCGCATATGCCGATTGGGACTTAAAGGCTCAAAAGGGTGCGGCTCATGCAAAAGAGACGGTTGTTTCCCGTCTTCATCCGGGGGCTGTCATTCTTCTGCATGCCGTGTCACCGGACAATGCGGCGGCGCTCGGAGATATCATCGACACTGCCCGCACGGAGGGATACGAGTTTTTATCGCTCGATGAAATGAAATAATTTACAGTCGCATTCCGACAGGAGTTTTTTCCGACGGAGTGCGGCTTTTTTTTGCCGAAAAAAACAAGTTCCGAATGTCTGCACACAAAAAAGCTTTTGATTTTGCATGCTTTTTTGGCTTTACTTAATGTCGGCACTATGTTATTATATATACAGGAAGAAAATGTATCGAAAAGGGAGAAGCAAATGAAACTTACCGCAATTGACAATAACGGAACACTTCAGGGCTTTATGCTTGTAAAAAGCTGCGACAGAAAGAACACAAAAAACGGTTCGGTATATCTCGATCTCGTGCTTGCGGACGGGGACGGCGATGTTGTTGCAAAAATATGGGATTTCAGGGGCACAGCGGCAGACCAGCCGCAGCCGAGCACCGTAATACGGGTCCGCGGTACGCTTAATTTATACAACGGTCAGCCGCAGTTTAAGATAGACCGTTTCCGTCAGGCGACGCCGGAGGACGGAGTCGATACAGCCGATTTTGTGCCGGGCGCGCCGTTTTCTCCCGAATTAATGTACGGCAGAATCATTGAGCTTGCCGAGTCGTTTAACGATGAAATGCTTAAAAAGCTTGTGCTTGCGGTTCTCGACGAATACAAAGACAAAATCATAAACCTGCCGGGGGCATTCAAACTCCATCATGCCATCCGCGGCGGATTGCTTATGCACACGCTCGGCATCTGCAGAATGGCGGGTGCGGTAACAGCCGTTTATCCTTCGGTAGACAGAGATCTTTTGCTTGCAGGGGCAATCTTACACGATATTGCAAAAGCGGAGGAGTTCAGCGTTGCGCCTACCGGACTTGTTGACGGCTACACCGTTGAGGGCACGCTTATCGGTCATCTTGTTAAAGGGGCCGTTATCATTGACGAAATAGGCAGAAGGAACGGAATCGACGAGTCAACGCTTATGCTCGTTGAACACATGCTGATTTCACACCACGGTGAACCGGAATTCGGCGCGGCGGTACGTCCGCTGTTTCTCGAAGCCGAGATTCTTTCGGAATTGGACAGCCTTGACGCGAATATCTATGAAATCGAAAATGCTGTTAAAGATGTGCCCGTCGGTGAATTTACTTCCCGTATGTGGGCGCTTGATGACAGAAAATTTTTCAATCACGGCAGAAAAGACGTTTCTACCGATATCAAACTTTAATGGAACGGAGGTTTTTTATGAATAACAGAAATCATGAGGTTACGTCACGACACCGTCTTCTGACGGACACAGGCGAACTCCGGGAACCCGGTTGGTCGCGCCGACTTTATCAGGTGTACGACAGAGCAGACATAAAAGCACCGAAATTCAGAATTAAAGAATGGGACTATTATCTTATCATGTCCGACTCGTTCGGAGTCGCGCTTACCGTGTCCGACGACGGTTACATAGGTTTGCAGTCGGTAAGTCTTCTCGATTTTACCGGTACTCCGTGGGAGCATACCGAGACGGTATTGAACGCTTTTCCTATGGGCAGGCTTCATATGCCGTCGACAAGCGATGCGGGTAATGTTGTTTATCACGACAGACGCCTTAAAATCAATTTTATCAAATCGACCGCTTCACGTCACATCACATGTGATTTTAAGAATTTTTACGATGGCAAGGACTTTTCGTGCGACATCACACTGTCACAGCCCGATATGGATACACTTGTCATAGCTACCCCGTGGAAAGAGAAAAAAACAGCTTTTTATTATAACCAGAAAATAAACTGCATGCGTGCGTCGGGCATGGCGTGCTTTGACGGCAAAGAGTATGTTTTTAACCCCGAAACGGATTTCGGCACGCTTGACTGGGGCAGAGGCGTCTGGACATATGACAACACCTGGTTCTGGGGATCGGGCAACGCCGTTGTGAACGGCAAGCCGTTCGGCTTCAACATAGGCTACGGCTTCGGCGACACGACAGCCGCGAGCGAAAACATCGTCTTTTATGACGGTGTCGGTCACAAGCTCGACGATGTCTCATTTAATATTCCCATCGGGGCGGACGGCAAAAAAGCGTACACCGACCCGTGGACGTTTACTTCAAGCGACGGACGCTTTGAGGCGGAATTTACCCCTGTTCTTGACCGCGCCGCGAAGCTGGACGTTAAATTTATCTGTACCGACCAGCATCAGGTTTTCGGACGAATGAGCGGAAAAGCCGTGTTCGATAACGGCGAAACGATAGAGTTCAGAGACGTACTTTGCTTTGCCGAGGACGTTCACAATAAATACTGATACGGAGAAAGTAAAAATCAATGGAAAACTGGACAGAAATTAAAATTACGGTAGACGCCGACAGAGTTGACGAGGCGGGGGATATTGCCACAATGACCGTCCCTTACGGCATTTACATAGAGGATTACAGAAATCTTGAAGAAGAAGCAAAGGAAATAGCCAAGATCGATCTTATCGATGAAGATTTGCTCAAAAAAGACAGAACAAAGGGGATAGTGCACATTTACATTTCCCCCGAAGAAAATCCGCAGGAGGCAGTCTCTTTTATCGAAGAAAGATTGAGAGCCGACGGAATCGAATTCAAAACGGAGCTTTTAAACTGTGCGCGTGAGGATTGGGAGAATAACTGGAAAACGTATTTTAAGCCCATAAGGGTCGGCGAAAAGCTGCTTATCCGTCCCGCCTGGATCGACGATTACGAAGCCGACGGCAGAGCGGTGCTTACTCTTGAACCGGGTGTTGCGTTCGGCACCGGGACTCATGAGACGACGCGTTTGTGCATGGAATCCCTCGAAAAGCATGTTTTTGCCGGCTGTGAAATGCTTGATGTCGGCTGCGGCAGCGGAATATTGAGTGTTGCGGGAATGCTGCTCGGCGCCGGGAGCGTTACCGGTGTTGATATTGATCGTCTTGCAGTCAAAGTTGCCGTCGAAAACGGAAAAATGAACGGTTTTTCCGCTCCCGAATTTAATATGCTGCACGGTGATTTGACCGATAAGATTTCAGGAAAATACGACGTCGTCACGGCAAATATTGTTGCCGATGCAATAATAAAGCTTACTCCCGCAATTAAAGCGTTTTTGAAAGAGGGCGCGGTCTATATCGTGTCAGGCATTATCGACACACGCGAAAATGATGTGCTTCCCGTTCTTGAAGAAAACGGTTTTACCGTTACAGAGCGGCGAACGGAAGCGGGCTGGGTGTGCCTTACCTGCAAAATGTAAACACAAAATATATTTGGTTTTGAAAATCGCGGATTTATCCGCCCGAAAGGGCGGATTTATTTTTTTTCGCTGTCTTACATCGACATATTTTACGCTCACACGAAAATATAATATAAATGTGCACTTTTGGAGGCGTGATAATGAAACAGATAATTTATGTCGATGTTCTTGTTGTGCTTAATACGGTAGTAACTTTTATAATGCTTCTGACTACGGCTGCGGTCACGGGTGTAAAAAACAGTGTAGGCAGACTGCTGATCGGCGCCGTGACGGGCGGTCTTTTTTCACTTATCCTTCTTGCTCCCGAAATGTCCGTCCCGTGCGTGCTGCTTACAAAAGCCGCAATGGCGGTATCGCTTGTCTGTATCTCGTTCAGAATACGTGACTTGAAACGTTTTGTTATAAGTATAATTCTGTTTTTATGCACGAATCTTTTTTACGCCGGCGTTATGTACGGCGTCGACTGTTTTTTTGCTCCGCGATTTATCAGTACAAAAAACGGTTTTTCTTATTTCAATATAGGCACATTCGGTATTATAGCGCTGTGTATCGCCGTGTATGCCGCCGTGAAACTGATTCGCAGATTTATTCTGCCCGACAGTCGAAAACCGCATGTCTACGATATTGAAATAATAGGCGGCGGACGTTCAGTACGAACAAAGGCGCTTCTTGATACGGGAAATTCGGTAAAGGACATTTGCGGAGGCGATGTGATAATAGTCGATACGGATGTTGCGTGCGAATTGACACAATGTCCGCCGGGTCTTTTTGACGCACTCGATTCCGATTGCCTTACGGTTTTGCGTGAACGCGGTTTTGCCGTGCGCCTGCTTCCCGTTGAGGTGCTCGGCGACAAAAAAATGCTTGTATCTTTTTCCGCCGAAAAAGCCGTAATCGAGACGGAAACGGGTGACGGAATAATACACAAACCCTGCATTGCCGTTACGGACGGCAGCTTTGAAGAACTGGGCTATGACGCACTTCTTGCTCAAAACGCAATCTGCTGAAACATAAGGAGAATTTTAACATGAAGAATAATCAAAAAAACGTTGGAATAAAGGGATTGCTGTTATTTATCCGGCGCAGATTCAATATCGGCAGCACGTCAAAAAGGAACACTCTCTTTTTCCTGAACGGTGTTCCGGCGCTCCCTCCGCCTCTCAAAAAGAAAGAGGAGGAGGAATGTTTTGCGCGTATACGTGCAGGGGACGAGTCCGCAAGAGAGGAGCTTATCGTACACAATCTGCGTCTTGTGGTCTATATCGCGAAAAAATTTGAGAACTCAAATGTTCCGCTTGAAGACCTTATTTCAATCGGTACCATCGGACTTATCAAGGCCGTAAAAACATTTCGACCCGATAAAAACATAAAGCTTGCAACATATGCGAGCCGCTGTGTCGAGAACGAAATATTGATGTATCTGCGAAAAATAAGCGGTTTGAAAGGTGAAATATCGCTTGATGAACCTCTCAACACGGATTGGGACGGCAACGAGCTTCTTTTGGGGGATATACTCAAAACATTCGACGATTCCGTAAGTATTGACATCGAAACGGAAGATGAAATACGCATTTTGATGGAGTGCATTTGTATGCTGCCCGAACGCGAAAAAGAGATAATCTGCATGCGTTTCGGATTGGGCGGAAACAGAGAATATACGCAAAAGGAGGTTGCCGACCGTTTCGGTATTTCTCAAAGCTATATTTCCCGAATCGAGAAGAGAATAATCGAAAAGCTGAAAGATTCGATAGACCGCGCAAATGCAGTCTGATTATGCAGAAAAATCGATTTTAATGATGCTTTTTATCAATTTACTGTTGACAAATTGTCTTTACGGCGCTAATATATAATCTGTGGAAGACAAAACGGTATTTGTGTGAAGAAAAGAGTAGGAAATCAGTGACTGATTTATGTCGGCTGTACGGTTTTTTAAATACACTGATCTTGTTTTGTACGGGATCGGTGTTTTTTTTACGAAAGGTATTTACGGGCGTTCAGTGCGGAAAACTTTGAAATTTTTACCGTTAGTTTAAAATTAAAAGACGGAAGCTTGCCCGCAACGCAGCGCATTGTTGTTGAGAGCAATATCGATGACAGCGAGTCGAAGCTTGATTTTTTGATTCCGTCGAAAAACACTTATGCTATTTCACCGTGCGAGAAATAAATGCAGCTCGTGAAATCGTAGTCATGGGCGATGTTGATTGCGACGGTGAAATAAATGTCGGCGACGCTCGTCTTGCGCTTCGTGCTGCCGTCAGCCTTGATAAAGTCGAGGGTGCAGTGCAGTCTGCGGCAAGTATCACACACGGACTTGAAGAAAACATCGCAGTAAGCGATGCCCGTTACATTCTTCGTGCCGCGGTTTCGCTTGACAGCCCTGCAGATTGGATGAAAAGCAAATAACCGTCCGTGAGCCGGAACAAAAAAAGGACTGCCGTATTTGGAACAGAATCATATTTCTGTGACATATACGGCGGTTACTGTTTTATTACAATATTTTAACCCTGATATTTAAAAATGTTCTTGTAAATAAGAATGCGCTTTGCTATAATTAAATAAAATGAAGTATTGTTAAAAAAAGGGAGGCGTTACGATGATATATATGTTTCTTGCCGACGGCTTTGAGGAGACGGAAGCGCTTGTCACACTTGACCTTATGCGGCGCGCCGGAACAAATGCCGTTTCTGTAGGCGTAAACTCAAAGAGTGTGCGTGGTGCTCACGGAATAACGGTTGAAGCGGATATCGATATCACCGAAATAAATCTTGACGGGTGTGACGGTGTTGTTCTCCCCGGCGGAATGCCCGGAACAAAAAATCTTTACGCCTGCGAAAGGGTTAGGGCAGCGGTAAATTACTGCTTTGAAAACGGCAAAATGACGGCTGCTATTTGTGCGGCTCCGCTTATTCTCGGACGGCTCGGCATTCTTAACGGCAAGCGTGCGGTGTGTTTTCCCGGCTTTGAGAGCGAACTCACCGGTGCTATTCTTTGCAAAACCCATGCGGAGAGCGACGGCACGGTCATCACCGCAAAAGGTGCGGGAGCCGTTTTTGAGTTCTCTCATGCAATAATTTCCCTGTTGAAGGACTGCTCACTTGCGGACAAGGTGCTTGCGGACGTTCAGTTCGCGAGCATTGTCGGCAGATAAATTACAGAAAGGCGGGCACATTTGCCCGGTTTTAAGATGAATGATCAAAACAAACGTCCCGACGGTGAACAGGACGCGTATGACCTTTTAAGCCGCAATTTCAGTTCTTTCGGCGCTCCGACACAGGAAACGCCGGAGGACGATGTAAAAAACAGCGGTGAAATATATTTTTCGGCTAACGGTGACACTAACGGACATCGCCCGACAGGCGCGTCAAACCGCCGCAGCGATATTGTGCTACCCGAGGAGGACGTGTACGACAAAATAATGAATTCGCATTCCTCCCGTTCCGGAACGGCACGTCCTTTTGAATCTTCGCATAACGGTGCAAGCCGCGTTTCGTCGGGCAGGACGGCACAGCAATCCGGCAGAACTTCGTCTTCAGTCGGAAAAAAGCAGAATGCGGTGAAAAATACAGTCGCGGCTTCTTCCTCTGCGGGCGGTGCCAAAAACGGCTCCAAAAAGAAGAAAAAACACAAACAGTCGAACGTTGCGCTTACTGTCGGTGTGGTTGTATTTGTTATAATTGCCGCAATGCTTATCCGTATTCCGATAATGGGATGTATAAACGATATTCTTGCGATAAATGCCGACACAACGCAGATTCGCGTTGTGATAACCGACAATATGGATGTCAACGACGTTATAAACCTTCTCGGCAAAAAGAAACTCATAAACAGCACAGGCTTTTGTAAGCTTGCCGCGAGATTTCTTAAGTACGACAAAAAGAGCGATAAAACGCCGCGTGAGTATCATCCGGGTGAATACAATTTAAGCTCCAGCATGGGGCTTGAGGGAATGCTCAATGAAATCCTTGCCGCCGGCTCCACCGATTCCACCGTAAAGCTCACGTTCCCCGAAGGTTACACCGTCAGCCAGATAGCGGCAAAGCTTTCGTCAAACGGTGTCTGCGCAACGGCTGAATTCTATGCCGCGCTGAATGACAGGGAACTGTTGAAGGATTATGATTTCCTTGCGGAGATAACCGATAAGAATTTGCGATACAAGCTTCTTGAAGGCTATATGTACCCGGACACATATGAGTTTTATATTGATGAAACTCCCAAGAGCGTTGTGAAGCGTTTCCTTGACAATTTCCAAAGCAAATGGGACGATATGTTTGCGGAGAAAGCGAAAAAAAGCAACTATTCCATCGATGAGATATTGACCGTTGCGTCAATAATCGAGCGAGAGGCAAAGAATGCGGAGCAGATGCCCGCAATCGCTTCGGTTATATACAATCGTTTGGGTTCATCCTCGTTCCCTTACATCAACTGCGACTCCACCGGAAAGTATATTGCCGCTTACGAAGAAGAGCTTACGGCAAAAGGAACATACACAGATTATCTTAAAGCATATGACACATATCAGAAAACAGGTCTTCCGGTGGGACCGATCTGCAATCCCGGCAAGCAGGCGATCAATGCTGCACTCGCTCCCGATTCAACAAATTATTACTATTTTCTGCACGATAAAGACGGCAAGCTCTACCTTGCATCGACGCAAAGCGAGCACGACCGTAACAAACAGGCAGCGGGAATTGAGTAATTCATAAAATATTTACAAATATTTTTTAATTAGTTGCATTTTTTAATATATCATCTTTTCCAGTAGGAAATCAGCTTTAAGAAAGGAAATCTGCACTATGAAAGTATTTATGATCGGCGGCACAGGTCTTCTCGGTTCCGCTGCTGCACAGATGTTTATCGATCAGGGACACTCGGTTAAATCAATGGCGCTTCCGCCGCTTCCGCAGGGTGCTCCCATTCCCGAAGAAATGGAGATCATCTGGGGAAATTACATCGAAAAAACAGATGACGAACTTCTTGCGCTTATGTCCGACTGTGACACTTTTGTGTTTGCCGCCGGTGTTGACGAGAGAGTAGAATTTCCCGCACCTGTTTATGAGGCATACAGAAAGTATAACATCGAACCTGTTCGCCGTTTTCTCACACTTGCAAAAAAATGCGGCATTAAGAATTGTGTAATTCTCGGTTCTTATTTCTCTTATTTTGCAAAAACCTGCCCCGAAATGAAGCTTACCGAATGGCATCCTTACATCAGGAGTCGTATTGAGCAGGAAGAAGTCGCTTTAAGCTTTGCCGACGGCGATATGAACGTTGCGATTCTTGAGCTGCCTTATATTTTCGGAACACAGCCCGGAAGAAAGCCCGTTTGGGTTATTCTCATTGAGCAGATCACTAATATGGACAAGAGCGGTCATGTCACCATGTATCCCAAGGGCGGCACAACAATGGTAACGGTTCGTCAGGTTGCACAGTGCATCGTCGGCGCAGCCGAAAAGAACAAGGGCGGAAACGCCTATCCCATCGGTTACTATAACCTTACATGGGATGATTTTCTTAAGATAGTCCATGAGGCAATGGGCACTCCCAACAGAAAGATTATCCATATCGCAAAGTGGATGTTCCGTCTTTTCGGTCATACCATGATGAAGAAGTATGCAGCCAACAATGTCGAACCCGGTATCAATGCCGTGGAGCTAGCCGAAATCATGTGCATGAACACCTTTATTGATAAAAAGTGGGCAGTTTCGCTCGGCGTTACCGAGGATGACATAAAGAGCGCTATTTTCGATTCGGTCAAGCTTTCCGTTGATGCATTTACCGGCGCGCAGCATCTTGTTGAAATGAAAGGCGAATAAGCGTTTGACAAGTCCGCAAAAAGAGTATACAATCAAGAGGAACGGCTTTAAAGCCTGTTCCTCATTTTTTTTATTCGGAGAACAGTATGGTTGATAATTCTTTCGGTTGCCCCGTTGCAAAAAAATGCGGCGGATGTCAGCTTACAAATATGTCCTATGATAAACAGCTTTCGTTTAAGCAGGCGAAAGTAATAAAGCTTATGGGTCGGTTCGGTCATGTCAGTGAAATAATCGGTATGGATGACCCGTATCATTACAGAAACAAGGTTCAGGCGGCTTTCGGCGTTACGCGCGGAGGACAGATCATTTCGGGTGTTTATCAGTCCGGCACACACAGAATAGTGAAAGTCGAGTCGTGTCTTATAGAGGACAAAAAAGCCGATGAGATCATCGTTTTTATCCGTTCGCTTGTCCGCTCATTTAAGCTGTCGGTTTATAACGAGAATACCGGCAGGGGCTTTTTGCGCCATGTTCTCGTGAAACGCGCGTTCGGCACGGGTGAGATCATGGTCGTGCTTGTCACCGGAAAAGAGCCGTTTAAGTCGAAAAACGATTTTATTAAGGCTCTGTTGTCGCACTTTCCCGAAATCACTACGGT
>OLHA01000584.1_pt1 | contig 21284 bp, 18 predicted proteins | sample 1605961 | NCBI WGS metagenome assembly OLHA01 (sample SAMN03283288) | human gut metagenome | biome: human-associated habitat; material: feces | host: Homo sapiens | place: Peru | collected 2012
GATGGCTGACCCAATGTCGTAGTACAGGCATATCAGTTCCCTGTTGACATTCAGCACTGCCCTATATTGCGCACTTTGGATTTCCCGCTTGATGCCCTGCACCAAATCCATATATTCGCCGCTGTTCATCAGCATTTGCAAATCCCCCATTCTCATGAAGCGAAACACATCTTTTTCTTTGGATATTTTACCATACAGAGAAAAATAAAGCAATTGGCTTTCAACAGCACAAATGAAAAGGCTATACAAACATGTCGTGTTGTCCATAATGACAATCACTCGTGTCCGACAGCCCGATCCTGCAGGACGGCAGGCTGGTCGGCGCGGTGAGCCATGTGCTGGTGAACGATCCGACGGCGGGGTGCGGGATCTTTATTGAGAATATGCTGGAGGCGGCGGGGTGAAAGATTCGCAGGGACGGAGGCATAACCGTCCCTGCGCGTATTGATCAGAACATATCAAGCTTGGAAAGCTGGTGCCGCTGATTTCTGCGGCCATAAACGATACTAGCGACCTGAACTTCCATCGTCTCTTCGTCCACCCAGAAGTAGACAAGAAAGTTTTTGACTGTCAGTTTGTGGAGTCCCCGACTGTGCCATGGCTCTTCCTCTGTCAAGGGCACACGATTGGGAAATTGATCCAGAGAAACAATTTCCTCCGCCAAAAAGTCCAACATCTTCGTTGCTGTACTGGGTGCCTGGAGGGTGAAGCGGATATAGCCAGCAATGTCGTGGAGTTGTTTTTCTGCCAAGCCAGAAATCTTTACCGCATACTTTCCTGGCATCACAGAATCTCTCGCTTCAGGTCTGCGAATACATCCGAAGCAGGACGGGAATTACCGGCTTTCACTTCCGTCCATGCCTGCTCCATCATTGCATCAAAAGCAGAATCATCCATTTCATCCCGGGCAACAGGTACAGCAGGAACAGAAAGAGAAAAAGGGATGCTTTGGGTCATAATAATTTGCTTGTAGAGTGTATTGATAACAACAGAAACAGGAATCCCAAGCATATCCATGATTTTCTCAGCCTGTTCCTTTACATTTGGCTCTACACGGGCCACTACATTTGCGGTTTTAGCTGCCATAGTTCATACCACCTTTCAATCATTATTATACCATATGTATAGCAATTTGCAATACAAAAAATTCAATGCGATTCCTTTTTCTCTGAACAGCTGATTTATTCTCCCAACGTCTTTACGTCCGCTCAAACCCCAGAAAACGCGTTCCCTGGAAGGACAGCTTTCCTTTGTCCCCTTCCACCAGCAGGCCGTACTCATTCCCGGCCAGCCGGAGTTCCATGCGGTCTCCGCTTTCTACCTGGAAGGTGGCGTAATAGGTGGTGGAGCTGTGGTACTGCGCGGCGTCATTTCCGTTGTGGTGATCCACATTGGTGCGCTTGGCGACCACCGTTCTGCATTGTTCTTTGGTTTCACTATACCATAGCTGGCAAAGTTCGTCAAATTAAGTTTTTCTTGACTTTTTCTGCCCTCTTCGCTTATGATAGAGCCATCCGCGGTCCTGCCGCGTTTACATAGATATCCCACACCCGAAAGGAGATGTTCATTATGTTGAAAGACGCATTCGTAACCAACAAGAACCGGGGGGATATTCTCTCCTGATCCCCCTGCATCCACAGGAGGATATGTATGAACCAAATTACCTTACAAAAAATTGATGAAAATAACTTTCTGGACGCCTTTCACCTGAAGCTGGGGCCGGGGCAGGAGCGATTTGTTTCCCACCCCATCCGGAGCCTTGCCCAGGCCTATGTGTACTACCACCAGTGCACACCCTTTGGCATCTGCTGCGGTGACCGGATGGTGGGCTATGTGATGGTGATCTACGACTACGATCTGGCGGAATACAACATCTGGCACATGATGATCGATGCGGACCATCAGGGCAAGGGCTGCGGAAAAGCCGCCCTGGAAAAATGCCTGGATTACATTGCCAGCAAGCCCTTCGGGGCCTCGAAGCGGGTGGTTTTAACCTGCAACGTGGAAAATGCTCCCGCCCTGGCGCTGTACAAAGGCCTCGGATTTGCAGAGACCGGAAACAACGACGAGGAAGAAATCGAGCTGGCCCTGGAATTGGAAAGCTAAACCGATAGAAAAGCGGCGCACCCCTTTTGGGATGCGCCGCTTTCGGTGCTTATTTTGCCCGGATGTCCAGGTGATAGTCGATCACTCCGGCTTCTGTGTTCTCGATACAGATCTCATACACCAGGTCGATGGTGCCGCCGTCGGGGACAATATCGTAATAGACCCGGGTGGCGTTGATAGTAAGGAGCAAGGTGCCGAACTCCATCTGATAGAGGGAGTCATGGGGCACCCGTTCCCGGAAGATCATGGTAGAGTTGAGCTTCCCCACCCGGGATAGGGTGACCACACCGGGCTCTACCCGAAAAAGGGTGGTGACCCCCTCCATACCGGTGAGTTCGCTCTCCTCATAGGAGATGTCCCAGCCCCCGTCCCGGTAGGTCATGGTCCCTTCGGTGACCAGTTCGATGGTCTCCGGGGGCTGATTGCCGTAGGTCTGCCGGCCGGTGATGGAAAGGACAACGGGTGTATCGCTCATTTGGAAGCCTCCAGGGCCAGCTCCAGAAGCTTATCGATGAGCTGGCTGTAGGGGACTCCGCTGGCTCCGAAGAGCTTGGGATACATAGAGATGGAGGTAAAGCCCGGAATGGTATTGATCTCGTTGAAGACCACCCGGTTCTCCTGCCAGGTGACGAAGAAGTCCACCCGGCTCAAGCCCTGGCAGCCAATGGCCTTGTAGACCTTCACCGCCGTATCCCGCACCGTTTCCGCCACATCCTCCGGGATCCGGGCGGGGATATAGGACACAGAGGTATCGGTGATGTACTTGGCATCGTAGTCATAAAAATCCGCGCCGGAGTCGATCTCGCCGCAGACGGAGGCCACGGGGCTTTCGTTGCCCATGACCGCCACCTCGATCTCCCGGCCCCGGATGAATTCCTCCACCAAGACCTTATCGTCATATTTTCCCGCCTCCAGCAGGGCCTTTTTCAGGTCCTCCCGCTCCGTAGCCTTGGAGACGCCCACAGAGGAGCCGGTACCGGCGGGCTTGACGAACATGGGATAGGCGAATTTTGCTTCCAGAGCGTCCAGAGTCCCTTCCATCCGGCTGCCCATATCGCTGCGCCGGACCAGCTTCCAGGCTGCCTGGGTGATACCGGCCTGGTCCACCACCAGCTTGGTCAGGGTCTTGTCCATGGCCACCGCGGAGGCCGCCACATGGGGGCCTACGTAGGGAATGCCCGCCAGCTGCAGCAGGCCCTGGATGGTGCCGTCTTCTCCGTTTTCGCCGTGGAGCACCGGAAACACCACATCGATCTGCTGCCGGACCACGCAGTCTCCCTCAAAGGTCAGCAGACCCTGGCCCCGGATGGGAGAGATGGCCGTCTGACGGTTGTCGGGGTGGGTCAGCCAGCGCCCGCTGGGCAGGTCGGAATAGTCCTTGCCGCCGTAGAGGATCCACTTCCCCTCCTTGGTAATGCCCACAGGGAATACATTGTACTTGCTCTCATCGATATTGTTCAGCACGGACTCGGCGCTGCGCAAGGACACCTCGTGCTCCGGACTCACGCCGCCGAAGAGAATGCAAACGCTTAAACTTTTCATAACCTAACTGCCTCTTTTCTTTACTCCGCCAGTAGGGCTTCCCCGGCCCGGAAGATGTCTCCGGCACCCATGGTCACCACAATGTCGCCTTCTTTGACGATTCTGCGCAGGGTCTCCGTCACGTCCTGCAGGGTCTCACAGTAAATACTTCCCGGGATCTGGGCCGCCAGATCGGCGGAGGAGATGCCGATGGTGTTGCTCTCCCGGGCGGCGTAAATCTCCGCCAGGACCACCACATCCGCTTTCTTCAGCTCCCGGATGAAATCATCCATCAATAGCTTGGTCCGGGTGTAGGTGTGGGGCTGGAAGGCCAGCACCAGCCGATGGTCCCCCATGCTCCGGATGGCTTCCAGTGTGGCCCGGAGCTCATCGGGATGGTGGGCATAGTCATCGTAAACCTGGGCCCCATGGTAGGTGCCCTTGAACTCCATCCGGCGGCCAGCGCCGTGGAAGGCCTCCACGCCCTTGGACACCGCCTCCCCCGGGATCTTCATGACCCAGGAGGTAGCCGCCACAGCCAAAGCATTCATGGCGTTGTGCCGCCCCAGGACTCCCAGGTCCAGGTGGCAGTAAAAGCTGCCGTCGCAAAGCACGTCAAAATGGCGCCAGTCGGCGCTGACGTTGGCGGCGGTGACCCGGTTCCCCTCCCCCAGGCCAAAGGACACATAGGGGATGCCCTCCAGGGCCTTCACCGTGTGAGGGTCGTCTCCGTTGGCCACCACGCCGTCGGTGGCCATACCGGCAAATTTATGGAAGGATTTCTGAATATCCGCCAGATCCTTGAAATAGTCCAGGTGGTCCGCCTCCACGTTCAGCACGACGGCGATGGTGGGGTAGAAATTCAGGAAGGAGTCGCAGTATTCGCAGCTTTCCAGCACAATGGTGTCGCCATTGCCCACCCGGTGTCCGGCGTGGAGCAGGGGCAGATAGCCGCCGATCATCACCGTGGGATCGGCCCCCGCCTCCATGAGAATGTGGGTCATCATAGAGGTGGTCGTGGTCTTTCCGTGGGTGCCGGAGATGCAGATGGCATTTTTATAGGATTTCATAATTTCGCCCCAGGCCTGGGCCCGCTCGAATACAGGGATCCCGGCGGCCCGGGCCGCGGCGATCTCCGGATTGTCATTGTGGGCGGCGGCAGTGCGGATCAGGCAGTCGGCTCCGGCAATGTTCCGGGCGTTGTGGCCGATGTGCACATGGATGCCGTGGGCGATCAATTCGTCTGTAGATACAGAGGAGCTCATATCCGAACCGGAAACGGTCATGCCCATTCCCTTCAGCACAAGTCCCAGCGGCCGCATGGATACGCCCCCGATGCCCACCAGATGCACATGGGTGCCAGGCTTCAGGTATGCGGAAATATCCTTATTTTTATTCATGTATCTATCCCCCGAACGAAAGAAAAAATTCGTGACTCGTCACATTATACATCGTCCCTGAGATTTTTACAACCATGATTTTGGATTTCCGCATTCTTTGGTGGTTTTGCCAGTGTTCCGCTTTTTTCCCTAGGGGACAAACACCGCCATGATCCACATAAGGGTGGCCGCCTGGACCGTAGCAAGCAGGAATGTGGCAAATTCAAACATAATCTCTTTCATACCTGGGTTTCTCCCTTCTTTTTCTGATTCCGCCCTTATTATAGCGCCCTGTTTCTGTCGAAATAACGCAAAACCGGGCAGGTGCTTCCTGTTTTTTTGTCTGATCCATAAATCTTTATTAAGATTTTCGGATGTTCACACTTTTTCTGTAAACCGTGCTATAATGTGAAGCCGTAAGAGAAGATCCGTTTAAGAACAGAAGGGAGCGCCTTATATGCGTGGAAAAAGCCATTGCCAATTGGGCAATTACCTTGTAAATACCTATTTTCCCCAGATCTCCGGCCCTTACCGGACCGCTTTTCTGCTGGGCTGCATCGAACCGGACCGCAATCCCGCCACCTACCTGAAAGGCTCTGTCCGGGCCCAGTGGCTCCGGGGGCATAACTACGAAAACGCCAAGCATTTCATGGGCCGCATTGCCCGGCGCCTGGAGCAGAAAAAAAGCTGGAATCTGCTGGACTACTACACCGCCGGAAAGCTCATCCACTACACCGTAGATGCCTTTACATACGCCCACAATTCCAGCTTCCCCGTCAGCCTGCAGGAGCACAAGAAATACGAGGACGCTTTGCAAGTCTATTTCCTCCGGTTCCTCCAGGGCCGGGGCACCCCCGAGAAGCTTCCTGCCCGCTCCGTGATGGACACCATCTCCAAGCACCACGAGGACTATCTGGCCCGGACTCCGGACATCGACCGGGACTCCCGGTACGCATTCTCCGTCTGCTGCTGTGTGGCGAGAATGCTGGCAGCAAAACCGGCTTAAAGAAGAAGAAAACCGCCATTGTCAAGCATGGGTCATGTTTGACAATGGCGGTTTTTTCGCCTTATTCTATTTTCTCCCAGTCAAGGGGCAGAACCTCTCCCGTACTCCCTGCTGCCTGTTCGGCCAGCTCCAGGAAGTTTGTATAGCAGTCGTCCCAGGCCGCGTAGGCATTGTCCCCCCGGTGATCCGGCACTCCCAGGACTTCCAAGCGTCTTCCCAGGGCCCTGGTCACCTTCACCGCGCCCCAGTAGTTCAGATGCTCTCCGCAATCGGCCGTATTCTTTGACCAGTCAAACTTCATTTCTTCCAGGCACAGGTTCAGGTTCCAATACAGCAGCCCGTACTGTTCCGTGAGCAGCTTCAGCCCCTTGTGTCTGGCCATGGTCATGACCTTCGTGGTGGGCGGGCTGGTGATCACCAGCCGGGCCCCGTGGGCCTGACACAGCTTCATCAGCCGCTTCAGATAGCGTATGTTTTTCTCCGGCGGCATCTCTGTCCCATCATCCGGCTGCATATGGGTCAGCGCCTCTGTGGGCTCTATCAGCTTGCACAGGTGATAGCCCTTCTCCCAATACACAGTCGTCATATGGACCGGCCGAAGCATTCTTCTGGGTGAGACCTTCTTCCAGTTGTCATGGTATCGCAGCAGAGGGAACCTGCGCTCCAGCCACAGCTCCAAGGCCTCCCCCGGCTTGATCTCCTTGTAGAGCTGGTTGGCATCCAGCAGCACGACCTTGGGGCTCTGGGTCTCAAAGAATCTCTCGGCATTCTCCAAGGTCTTTGGAAAGAGGCTCCCCGCCCCGGCGCATATATAGGAAGTCATTCCCCATTTGTTCCACAGCTCTGTCGGGATGACCGAGAACTTTGGGACACTGTCTCCCAGAATCAGCACATCCAGCGAATTCTCCGGCTCTCCCAGGTAGCCATTCGTCAGAATGTCCTCCATTCCGTCCTCATAGGTATTATTCTTCGGCAGAAACACCCAGGACGCCGCCCACAGCAGCACCACCAGGATGGCGAGAAATATCAGTGGCCGCCAATGCCAGCCTCTTTCATCTCTTCCTCTCATATAAGCAGAACATGTAGGCGATCCCATCTTCCTCCCCTTTCCCCAGCACCTGACGCAAACGCCAATCCGGGTCCTGGTCCAGGTCCGGGAAGAAGGTGTCGCAGGGGATCTTCATACCGACCTTGGTCACATAGGCCCTGTCACAATAGGGCAGCAGCTGGCGATAGACGCTGCCGCCGCCGATGACCATAGCCCGGTCCGCTTTCTCCGCCAGCTCCACCGCCTGCTCCACGCTCTGGCAAAGGGTGAAGCCCGGATAGTCTCCTCCCTGTCGGGTCAGCAGCAGGTTCTCTCTTCCCGGCAAGGGCTTCTTCCCCGGGAAATCCTCCACCGTCCGGCGGCCGGCAATGACCAGGCAGCCCTTGGTGGTCTCCCGGAAGAATTTCCGGTCCGCTTTCAACGCCACAGGCTGGGTGCCGTCCCGGCCGATGCCCCAGTCGTCATATACCGCAACGATCAGTTCCATGGTCTTTCCTCAGATCGCCATGGGGATCTCAAAGTCAAAGGGATGATACCGGTAGCCCTCCAGCTTGAAAGAATCCTTGGTAAATGCGTAGAAATCCGTGACACTCCCGTCCACAGAGAATTTGGGCGCGTCATAGCCCTCCAGCTCCAGCATGGCTTTCACCGCAGGGATATGCCGGTCGTAGATGTGGCAGTCGGCAATCACATGGACCAGTTCCCCCACCTTCAGGCCGGATACCTGGGCCATCATGTGGACCAGGACGGCGTACTGGACTACATTCCAGTTGTTGGCGGTGAGCATATCCTGGGATCGCTGATTGAGGATGGCGTTCAGGGTGTCCCCGGTGACATTGAAGGTCATGGAGTAGGCACAGGGGTACAGGTTCATCTCGTGGAGATCCTCAAAATTATAGATGTTGGTCAGGATCCGCCGGGAAGCCGGGTTGTGCTTCAGATCGTAGAGCACCCGGTCCACCTGGTCGAACATCCCCTCTTTGTACCGGTGCTTGATCCCCAACTGGTAGCCGTAGGCCTTGCCGATGGTACCGTCCGGCCCGGCCCACTCATCCCAGACATGGCTGCCCAGGTCCGCGATCCTGTTGGATTTCTTCTGCCAGATCCACAGCAGTTCGTCCACGGCGCTCTTCCAATAGGTCCGGCGCAGGGTCATAATGGGGAACTCCTCCGCCAGATCATAGCGGTTCACCACGCCAAACTTCTTGATGGTGTGGGCAGGGGTTCCATCGGCCCAGTGGGGGCGCACCTCCAGGTTTTCATCAGAAAAGCCGTTGGCCAGAATGTCCCGGCAGGTGGCTTTGTACAGTTCGTCGGCTCTGCTCATAGGTCTCCCTCCAAAATTTTCACGTCCCAGCCCTTCAGCTCCAGAGGCTCCCCCTCGTCCATGTGCCTGCCGTAGAAGAGCTCCGTCCCGGTGGCGGGGCTGGGAATCACCCGGCAAGCCGGGCTGTAGTGGAGCAAAAAGGTCAGGGGTTTTCCTTCCCGGCTGATGGCCCGCTTCTGGACCACCGGCCAGGCAGTCTCCGGCACGGGGATGTGCCACATTGCCAGCAGCCGCAGCAAAATCGGCTCAAAACCCTCCTCGCTGTAGCAGCCGAAATAGGCAGCCTGGCCCTTGCCGAACCGGCAGCAGGAGGCGGCACTTTTGCCCCGCCAGGCGGGGCTGTCGTAAATGGCCAGAGAGACTGCCTCCTCCGGCTCCAATATCTCCATAAAATCCGAGACCTCCGCCATATACTCCGGCAGGCAGGTCTCCTCCGGCACGGTAAAGTCCTCGTAGTACATGCCGAACAGGTCCGTCATGCCATAGGGCTGGGCTCCCCGGCGGATATTTCCCGCCCCGTCGGTGAAAAAGCTGCGGAAGGTGGAGATCAGGCAGCCGCCCTCGGCCACATAGTTCCGCAGAGCCATGATCAGCGGATCCTCGGCGCTGTAGAGGCAGGGCGTTACCACCAGGGCATACTCCGAAAAGTCCCGGCAGCTGTCCGGCACCAGATCCAGCTCGATGTTCAGCCGGTAAAAGCTGTCACAGATCCAGCGCAGGCAATCGGCATAGGTCTTGCTCCCCACCTTGGGCATCTGCCGGGCGCTGGCCGCGCTGGCCACCACCGCCACCCGGTTTTGCTTTCGAAGGCCGTAGAGCTTGTCTCCCAGGGCCTTCATTTCCGCTCCGATGCCGCTGACCTCCCGGTAAGCCCTTCCGGGCTTACCGTCGTAGCCCACCACACCCTTCCAGTCGGTGCCGGGGGCCCAGTCGCTGTGCCAGCTGCGGTAGCACAGGCCGGCGCTGCCGGAGGCAATGTGGTGGAAGGCCCAAAGCCGCAGCTGGCCGGGATAGGGCAGCTGGCCCAAACGGCCCTGGCACTGGGTCTCCAGCACCAGGTAGGGGGTTTCCCGGTTTCCCCGGGCCAGATCTCCCCGGAAGGTCAGCTCCGCCCCGGAGTTTTTCAGCCCGGCCTCATGGTAGACCCGGCAGCCCAGCACAGAGAACCGGTTGGCTTCCTCCCAATAGGCATCGGTACTGCCTTTGTCCATCAGAGCCAGCACCTGGGTGTCCTCCCCCAGGCATTTTTTCAGTAACCGGCACTGGTGGAGGGCCAGTTTTTCCTGATTTCCTGTGGCATCTACCTGGAACCCACGAACGCAGGATATGGTAGGCACCAGCTCTGCCAGGCGGCGGATCAGGCCGTCGTTGTGCCCCCTCCAAATCTGCTCCCGCTTCCCCCGAAGCCACTGAGGGCAGATCTGAGAAGGAACCGTCAGCAGCACATCCAGCCCTTGCTCCCGGCAGAGCATCAAAACCTGCTGAAACCCCCGGAAGTCGTATTCCCCTTCTTCAGGCTCCCAACTGGGCCACAAGTCCTCCCCGATGCGCAGCAGGTTTATGCCCGCCGCGGCCATATTGGCAAGATCCTCCCGGATCTCAGTCAGAGACAGCCCCTCTATACTATATGCCGTACCGAAAACCAGTCCGGAATGCTCCATATGCTCAACTCCCGCGTTCCACAAAGAATTCTGGGCTACATTCTAGCACAGTTTCTCTCGGATTGCTATCCCTTATTTGACTTTTTTACATTCTCGCCTATAAAAAGGGCGCCGGCGCACCCGAAGGTGCGCCGGCTATAAATGGATTGGAATGGATTGGTAAGTTAAGCGGGCAGGCTGCCGTCGGTGAGGACGTACTGCATGGAGATCCAGCCAATGCTGGTGCGGCCCCACATTTCGCCGCTGTAAGACTGCTGCTCGTAGATCTCCAGCCGGGAGTTGACCATGACGTAGCCTACCAGGGCGCTGCTGACGCCGGGGTTCGCACGGACCCGGGCGGTGTAGAAGCAGCGGGCCACGGTGCCGGCAGTGCCGGAGCCGGTGACGCTGAGACCGGTGTAGGTCAGGTAGGTCGCGCAGACCCAGCCCTGATCGATCCGGGCCCAGATCACGCCGTCCTTCAGGATCTGCTCATATACCACAACGTTGGTATACTGAGGCAGGGTAGCGGTGGTGGTGTAGCCGAAGCCGGAACCGTTGCGGACATTCAGATTCTTGGTATTGACGAAGCCCACGGCGATGGCGTCGGAGGGAACGGTGGTCAGAATGGTGTTGCCGGAGAGGCTGCCGCTGGCAACGGTGGAGTTGGTGCCGGTGTTGGTTTTGGCGCTCAGGTCCACGTAGCTCATGGCCACCCAGCCCTGATCGATGCGGCCCCACAGGGCGTTATCCACAGTCTTCTGCTCGTAAACGGTAACCACGGTGCCCCGGGTCAGGGTCGTAGCCAAAGCGTTGCTGACGCCTGCGCCGGTACGGACATTCACGGAATCGGTGTTGCAGATGGTGCCCTTGACGGCAGTGGTGGTGCCGTTGTTGGAACCGCTGCCGCTGTTATTGCCGCCGGAAGGGGCGGTGGTGGCAGGAGCGGTGGTCTCGGTGGGCACGATGGAATAGGTTCCCAGAGAGGTACCGGCCAGATTCATCCAGTAGTCCTCGCCGCTGACCTCGATCCGGCCCCATACGCTGGTATCGTCAACCAGGGTCCGCTCCAGGACGGTGATCTTGTCATTCTTGCGCTTGGTCAGATTGGTCTTGCTGTTCAGGTCTCCGGCGGCGGTGTACAGCTCGATCTTATCCACATTGACAGTGGCGGAAACAGTGCTCTGGCCCACATTGCCAGTGGTGAGCTCGATCCAGCCGGCCTCCTCACCTACGGTGACCTTGGCCCAGACGGTGCCTTCCTTGTAGCACCAGGTGTCGATGGTGACGGTATGCTTGGCTTCCACCTCATAGAGGATGGCGGCGCTGTCCTTGGGGGCCTTACGGACCTCCAGAGTTCTCAGGATCTTGCCGGTGATGGGGGTGCTGCCTACGGAGATGCCGTCGGTGGTCTGCTGGACCACCAGCTTCAGGTTGTTCATCTGGACATAGCCGTTGGTGTTTCTCACCTTACCCCAGACGTAGATGCCGTCGGTCCACTGACCGTTCTTATCGATGGTGACCTGGGCATTCTGCACCAGGGTGCTGATCACCTTGCTGTCGGTGCTGCGGTCGGCGTAAACGTTCAGGCTGCTGACATTGACGGTGCCAACAATGGCGGGCAGAGTGATGTTGCCCTCGTCTGCCACCCAGCCGGTGTAGCCGCCGGCGGAGGTCTTGTACCAGACGGTGCCGTTGACGATGGTCCGGTCGGTGATGGTGAACTGACGTCCGCCCATCATGGTCAGCTGCTCGGTACCGGCTTTCGCTACGGTGCCAGAGTAGATCGTTGCCTTGCTGCCGGTGACGACTTCACCCAAAACGGTAACATTGGTATAGGTCTTTACGGTGTTGTCGGTATTGCTGCTGCTATTATTGCTGCTGTTGGAGCCGTTCTTAATGGCCTCCTCGGCACCGGCGTCCAGGTTTACATACTGCATATAGACCCAGCCCTTGCCGTCCACGAAGCCCCAGCCGTCCTTCAGCTTGGTGATGGCTACCCGGGAGTTCACGGCGATGGTGGTCAGGAGCTTGCCCTGGGTGCTGTTGGTATCCCGGACGTTGACGCCCATGGAGCAGTTGGCCACGGTGCCGTTGGGCTTGGCCTGAGAGTTGCTGCTGCCGATGCTGGTAGAATTGCCGGAGGTGATCTGCACATAGGTCATGCAGACCCAGCCGTCCTTGCCGTTGTACTTGATCTTGCCCCAGGAGGCCCCGTTGTAGGTGCCGATCTCATAGAACTCCAGCTTGGTGCCGGTGGGCAGGGAGCCCATCAGGTTCAGCACGCTGACCTCAGGCTTCTTGCGGACGTTCAGGTTCACGGAGCTGGTGACCACGCCGGTGGCAACCACGCTGTTGCCGGAGTTGGAATTGCTGCTGTTGCTGCCGGAGCTGGGAGTCTTGCTGCCGGAGGCCAGAGTCACATAGGTCATGTCGATGTAACCGGCGCCGGACAGGCCCAGACGGATGGCCTCGGACTCTTCGATGTAGCCCCGGGTGATGACACCCTTGGAGTTCTTCTCGAAGGGCTTGTCGGTCTCGGTGGACTTGTAGAAGTTGATCTTGGTGCCCTTGGGCAGCTTGCCGACGGACACATTGCTCTCGTCCCGGACGATGGTGCTGGATGCGGCGGTAACGGTACCGACGTCAGCCACCTCGGGAGTATCGGGATCCGGGTCACCCAGGTCGCTGAGCTCACTGCCGAAGCCGAAGGCGGGCACGCGGGTCAGGTCGCTGTTGTCCAGCTGGACCCACTGATCCTCAGTGGCGGAAATGCGGCCCCAGGTGTTGCCGGACTCATAGCGGTAAACATAGAACTTGTCACCCTTGGACAGGGTCTTGATGAGGGCGCTGTCGGTGGTATGGCCTCTGTAGACATTCAGTCTGCTGTTGCTCGTCACGGTGACGTACTCCTGTACGCCCTTGTTGGAAGAATAGATGGGCACACTGCCGGGATCCAGCTCCACCTTGCTCATATCTACATAGAAGGTGCCGGAATAGCTGTTGCCATAAACATCGGTGAAAGAGGTGACCTGGTAGCGGCTGCCGTACATCACGTTGGCGTAGTCGAAGGTCACGCCCTTGGCCAGATACACTGCGATCTCGCTGCCGAAGGCGCTGGTATAGGCGGGAGTCATGCTTTCCGTGATCCGGCCCATCTGGGCATAGGGCTCGTCGTTGGCGGTCTTCACAGTCTCTACGAAACCGCAGTTTCTGCAGGAGCGGGAGGCCTTGCCCTTGTTGGTCATGCCGGACTCCTTGACGAACTGCCACTCAGTGAAGTCGTGATCCAGAGGAGCCACATAGGCGCTGGGATCATACTGCACATAATCGCAGATGGTGCACACATAGAAGGTCTGGCCGTAGCTGTTTTCCTTACACTTTGCGTCCTTCACATGGGCCACGCAGGTGGAGTAGCTGTCCACGGTGTCGTAGTGGTAGTGGTCGGGATCTCCGGCGTCGTCCAGCTGTACGGAGTAGTGCTCGGAGCAGCCGCTGCGCTGGCAGGTGTAGAGCATCTTGCCATCCTTTTCCTCGCCGCCGTCGTAATCATGGCCCAGCATGGGGGTGTAGTTCCCCTTGTACTTCTGGCCGCAGGTCTTGCACTCGAACTGGGTGTAGCCACCCTTGGTGCAGGTAGGTGCAACGACCTTGACCTTCAGCGTGCTGTTGGACTCATCGGTGTTGTGGTTGCAGACGGGATTTACTTCCGTTGCGGAGTAAGCGGCCACGGAATCCCCCGTGCTCCACTCTGATGCCATAGAGACCACCGGCAGGCCCACCAGCATGGCGGCCACCAGAAGTCCGGACACCAGGCGTTCAAAACTTCTTTTCATTGTTTGTTTCCTCCAATCCATTTTATCCATTTATATCCATTTATCCAATTTGATCCATTAATTCCATTTGGATGTGCTCATACTGATGTAATCCATGCACACCCAGCCCTGTGAGGTCCTCCCCCACCATCTCCCGTTCACTTTGGTCTGTTCCAAAATGTCTACTGTCGTTCCGGGAGCCAGCCTGGCAGCCAGGCTGTAGCTTGTGCCCGCGCCGGTGCGGACGTTGAGAGAAGTCTTGCAGGACACCGTTCCGGTGCCCGTTTCTCCGGTGGAGGAGGAATTGCTGCTTCCATCCACCGTGACATATTCCATGCACACCCACTGATTGGTACCGATGCGGCCCCAACGCTGGCCGTTGGTGGTCGAGTACTCGTAAATCGTAATGGATGCGCCCTTCGTCAGATACTTCACCCGGTTGTAAGAGGTCCCCGGGCCGGTGCGGACGTTCAGAGTCGTTGCTCCCGTCACCTTGGCCTCGTCGCCGTCGGTGGTGGTGGAGCTGCTGTCGCCCTCCGTCAGCGTCACATAGCTCATGCAGACCCATCGGTTGCTGCCGATGCGGCCCCATTGGGTCCCGGCCTTGGTGGTCCGCTCGTAGACCGTGACCTTCGTGCCCTTTGCCAGGGAATCCACCCGGCTGTAGGAGGTTCCGGGACCGGAGCGGACATTCAGCGTTGTCGCGCCGGTGACCTTGCCGCTGACCGTTTCATCGGAATCGCTTCCGCCGGAGGAGCCGTCCAACTCCACATAAGCCATGCAGATCCAGCCGCTGTCGATCCGGCCCCATTTGTAGGAGCCTACCGTGGTGGTCTGGTAGATGCTGACCTTGGTGCCGTTGGTCACCTTGCCAACCAGGGCGTTGCCGGTGCCCGCGCCCTTTCGGACATTCACATAGGTGGAGCACTTGACCCGGCCGGTGGCAACCACCTTTGTGCTGCCGTCACTGCCGGAGACATCGCTGCCGGACTCCCAGGAGGAGCTGCCGTTGGATTTGTAGTGGGCGTACAGGGTCTTCCCCGCGGTGCTGGCCGTCAGCTCCGTTACCTTGGTGCCGCCGTCCTTGGCGGTGTACCATCCGGCGAACTGGGAGCCCGCCAATGTGGGATCCTCTACCAGGATCTCGGCGGAAGTATTTTTCCGGTAGCCCTGCATCTTGTCTTCTCCGCCGGAGCCGGGGATACCGCCGTTGGCATCGAAGATGGTATAGGTGTATGTACTGCTCGTCCGGGAATAGGTACCGTTGAGGTACATATCCGCCTCTGCCAGCCGACGCTTCAGGAGCACCGTGTCCGGCAGGGAGCCGTTGTTGGCCCAAAGGCTGATGGCGAAGAGGAACTGGCTCTCGGAGGCTCCGTTGATCACCGCCGTGCGGAACCGGCCGCTCTGGCTCATCCAGGCTGCCCCGCAATTGTAGGTAAAGCTGGCCAGGGCATCGAACTGCCCCTGATCCAGGCTCAGGCCGTAACGGGTGATGAAGGAATTCAGGGATTTCTCTACGCCCAGCAGATGATCCCGAAGGGCTTCCTCTGCCTCCTCCCGGGTGATGGTATCGCCGGGGCTGGCGGAGGTGCCGTAGCCGATGCTCCACTGGCCGCCGCTGACATAAGCCTCGGACCGGAAGCCCTCATGCTCTTTGATGAAGTCCACCAGGTCCTCGCTGGCCGTCATCTGGGATGCCGCACTGGCCGGAAATACCAGCCCAGGAAGCATCGCCACGATCATGATTGCTGCCAACAGGGAATATAGGATCCGCTTTCTCATGGGATACTCCCTCCTCTGTCTGTAATGTACTGGTATTATAACAGAACTGATTACAAATTGCAACCCCTAATTTCAAAATAATTACATCTTTGTTACTCTTTTGTTCCTTTGATTCTTAATTATTTCTGATCCTCCCTGTCGCCTCCCATTTCTTCCCTGTTTTTTCGACTGTCTTCCCCAAAATTGACACATTTTGTAACCATTCGTGTTTCCTTGACTTTTTTACCGGGTCTTGGTATACTCCGGAAAGAAGGATTTTGGAATTGAAACCGCGAGGTAACCTATGAAAAAAGCAATGATCGGCATGAGCGGCGGGGTGGACAGCTCCGTAGCCGCCTTTTTGACCCAGCAGGCGGGCTTCCAGTGCATCGGTGCCACCATGCGCCTGTTCAGTAACGATGCCTTAGGGGAAGATCAGCAGAGCACCTGCTGCTCCCTGGACGATGTAGAGGATGCCCGCAGCGTCTGCCGCCGCATGGGCATTCCCCACTATGCCTTTAATTTTCAGGACGACTTCCGTTCCTGCGTCATGGAAAAGTTCGTCCGCTGCTATGAGGCGGGCCAGACCCCCAGCCCCTGCATCGACTGCAACCGCTATCTGAAATTCGGGACCATGCTCCGCAGAGCCCAGGAGCTGGGCTGCGACTATGTGGTCACCGGCCACTATGCTAGGATCTGCCGGGACGAGCAGACCGGGCGCTACCTATTATATAAGGCGGCGGACATCCAGAAGGACCAGACCTATTTCCTGTACCCCCTGACCCAGCAGATGCTGGCCCACACCCTCTTCCCTCTGGGTGAGCTGACCAAGCCCCAGGTTCGGGAAATTGCCCGGCTCCAGGGCTTTGTCACCGCCCGGAAGCACGACAGCCAGGACATCTGCTTCGTGCCCGACGGGGACTATCCGGCCTTTATGGAGCGCTACACCGGCAAAACCTATCCCCAGGGGAACTACCTGGACCAGAGCGGAGCCATTGTGGGCCGGCACCAGGGGGCCGTCCGCTACACCATCGGCCAGCGCAAGGGCCTGAACCTGGCCCTTGGGGAGCCGGTGTATGTCTGCGGCAAGGATATGGCCGCCAACACCGTCACCGTGGGCCCCAACAGCGCCCTCTTCTCCTCCGCCCTCCGGGCAGGGGACTGGAACTGGTTCCCCTTCGATTCTTTGACTGAGCCCCAGAGCTGCACCGTCAAGATCCGCCACAGCCAGACGGAGACCCCCGCCAGGGTGTATCCGGAGGAACAGGGGTTTGCCCGGGTGGAATTCGAAAGTCCCCTCCGGGCCGTCACCCCCGGCCAGGCCGTGGTGCTGTACCAGGGCGATCTGGTACTGGGAGGCGGGACCATTACAGAAGCACTCAAATAAAAAACCTTCCCCTGGGGGACAGAAGCCATTCAATAGAAAAGCCTTACCTTCCCCTGGGGGAAGGTGCCGCCCGCAGGCGGCGGATGAGGGGCGGTACCGAATCGGACCTTGTACCGCCCCACACCCGTCAGGGCTTCGCCCTGCCACCCTCTCCTTACGAGAGGGTCAAAAACGGGAGCGCCAGTTTGGCGCTCCCGCAATTTTTATGCCTGCTTCTTTTTTCTCTTCTCCAGCTCCGGCCTGTAGGCGTACCAGCTGATGCCGCCGAAGATCACGGCGGACAGGAGGCTCACCTTCCAGCCCAGGGAGAAGGCCTGGTTTTTGTACCGCAGTTGGACGGTGTGCGCCCCCTGGGTCAGCTCCACGGAGATCATGCAGTTCCCCACCAGCGTCGGCTCTGCCTCGGTGCCGTCCACGTAGATGCGCCAGTTGCCGTTCTGAGGGACGGAGGTATACAGCAGGCCATCCCGGTCACAGGTGACGGTGCCCTCCACCCTGGTCTGGCTGAAGGAGGTGATGTCCAGGGTAGAGGCACTCAGGATGCTGTAGCCCCAGGTGAACAGGTCCTCCCGCAGCAGGGCCGCCGTCACGGTCATGGTGCTGGTCTCATCCTCGTCACACAGGACCCGGACCTCCACCGTATCCCCGGCGGTCAGGTCCCCTACCGCCAGCATCTGGGGCAGGCTGATGGTCTCCCGGTACACGTCCACCCCGTTGACGGACACCACGAAGTCGTTCCGCTTGGGCAGGTCCAGATGAATGCAGGCAAAGCCCTCCCGGTCCGCCGTGAAGAAATAGGACACATAGGCCCCCTTCTCACACTTGGAGTAGGTGACCTTTCCCTGGGTCTGGTTTTCGGTGACCTCGGTGCCGTTGCCCAGCACCGTCATGTGGGAGCCCACAATGGGCTCAAACACATCGGCAGCCAACCCCGTAGCCGCGGAGAACAGCTGATTCTGAAAGTCGAAGCTGTCGTCTCCGGCGGAGAAATCCAGGTCCGCCAGACTCTTTTCCGCCAGGAAGCCCAGGGGCAGGTAGGCCCGGTTTTTCAGCAGATGCACCTTATCATAGTGGTGCACCTCCTCAAACATACTGCCGGACCGGTCCCGGTCATCCCGCTCGATCATGTATTTCAGATCCAGGAACAGGTTCGCCACCGGGCTGCTCTCCTCGAAGCAGTAGCGGTTGTAGGTGTTTTTCGCCCCATAGCCCAGGGCCTTCATAAACTCCGTCACCTTCACGTTGGCGGAGCTGGTAAAGGCAGAGATGCCGTTGTAGCCGTTCAGCGCGTCGTCGTTCAGGGTCTGGGAGTGGGTGGTCTCTGCCCGGTAGAAGAGTTCTTTTTCCCGCTCCTTCATATACCGGATCATAGAGGCCGAGGCCTCCGTCCCCTTGGGGTAGTTGGAGACTCCGGTGCCCGGGAAATACAGGCCGAAGGACAACAGATTCGCCGCCAGCTCCAGCACCGCGATCCCCAGTACCGCCCAGCGGGAGTGGACCCGATAGGTGCTCTGCCTGTAGCGCAGCTGGGCCAGGGTCTCCGCCGCCGCATCCTCCGGCACAGCTACCCGGATCCTGCCATAGAGCAGGGCCGCCGTAAAGGCAAGGAGGAATCCTCCATTGTACAATAGAAATACCGGTACCTCCAGCGACAGGCCAAAGGCCTCCGCAGTCTCCGTCTGCAAAAGGTCCTTGGAGCAGCTGAGGACCGCCGCCGTGAACAGGGCCGCCGCCAGAATATGGGGCACACGGAACCGCCGCCGGAGAAGCCAGCCCCGATAGGCCATATACAGCAGCACAAAGCTGAAAAGGAAGCTGAACCGGTAGGGGATCATGTTGGGGAAATGGAATCCATGCCAGATGTAGTCCAGCTGCCGGATGATGAAGCTCAGGGTGAAAAACAGCAGCAGCCCTACAGAGCAGATCTTATCCCGGAGCCTGACCTCCTTGGCCATCAGGAAAAGCCAGCTGAGCATCAGGGTGATCACGCCGCAGTAGATATTGGGCAGGCCCTCTTTGAAGTTGGGCTCCAGGGCTCCGCCCAGGTTCCCCGCCACCTGCCGCATGGCATCCAGCAGCCCCTTCCAGTCGTTGGAGGAGGCAATGTTCAGCCGGAAGCCCTGGGGGAAGGCGTTGACGCTGGACTGGGTGGTTTGCAGCGCCGCCAAGGTGGGCAGTTCCAGAATGGCCGTCATGCCGAGGGCAAGCAGGGAGAAGAAGGCGATCCGCAGCAGGTCCTGGCCTGCCCGCTTCAGCCCCGGAAACCGACAGATCTCATAGCAGAAAAAGACCAGTGCCACAAAGACGCACACAAAAAAGCCCACATAATAGTTGGCGTAGACCCCAAGGAACAGGGTGACGGTGTACAGGAAGAACCGCTTCTCCTGGAGCAGCCGGATCTCCCCCAGGATCACCAGGGGCAGCAGGGCAAAGGTATCCAGCCACATGATGTTCCACTGGAAGCCCAGGGCCCAGGCGCACAGGGCGTAAAAGGCCCCGAATACCACGGTGGAGAAGTCCTGTTTCCCATAGAGCTCTTTCAGCAGCAGGAAGAAAAACAGCCCCGCCAGTCCCAGCTTGATGGGCATCAGCAGAGAAAAATAGCTCAGCAGCCACTTTTCCGGCACCAGAACGCTGAGAAGATTCAGGGGGCTTGCCAGATAGTAGGAGATGAGCCCCAGATAATCCAGGCCCATGCCAATGCTCCAGTTGTACAGCAGACTCTCCCCGGACCGCAGGGTCCGGCGAAAGGCCACAAAGAAGGGGTAATACTGATGGTACATATCGGAATACAGCATGGAGGTCTTGCCGAAAGGCTTGTAGCCGCTGATGAGCATCACCAGCAGCATCCCCACAAAGGGGAAGAGAAAGGCCAGCGCCGTAAAATTCCATTTGGGTTTCTTGATTTCAGGCAGACGCATGAAAACATCCTCCGGGAGTGAACTTTGGTCCTCATTCTACCACATTTTTCCCCCCAGGTAAAGCCACTATCAAAATGTTTACAAAAAGAGAGGGCGGCCCGCAGGCCGCCCGGAATCAGAACGATTACAGCTTGGGAGGTGTCCAGTCTCCGCCGCCGCCGGAGGAGGAAGAATGGGAGGAGCCGCCGCCGGAATCCTCGGTAGTGGGTGCCGGCAGCCGGGTGGTCCGCAGAGTCCCTGAGGGGGCAAAGCCTGTGTCCTCCCCGGCCTGGATATAGGCAACGGTCCCCGTGTCCCACAGGACCTTGATGGCCGTATTGCCGTAGAGCGGCTTCAGTGCCTTGCCGGAGAGTGTCGGGTTGTCGTAGAGCTTGCAGTTGTAGCCCGCAAAGCCCTCCCAGCCTTCAAAGACCGGGTCCCCTTCCTTCTGGACCCAGATTTCCGGCACGTAGGCATAGCTGCCGTCCGGTTCCTGGATGGTCAGGTATCCCGGAAGGGGATCGGCAAAGCCCTCCTCCGCCACCACCTGGATCTGCTCTCCCAGGGAGGCATAGCGGATGATCACCGGCACTCCGTCGATCTTCGCCTTGGCGGAGCCGGTTTTTGTGGTTTCCGCCACCAGGTTCAGCCGGATCCTGTCCATCATGGTGATGTCCCCGCCGTCCCGGGAGCCGCTGCCGGAGGAGGAGCCGCCGCTGCTGCCCTCGGTGACCTCCGGGGATGCATACTGCCACTTGCTGACCTGGCCGGAGGAAACGAAGCCGGTCCTGCCGTCATAGTTTACATAATAGCAGTCCCCCAATTCCGCCAGCACCTCCAGCCTGGTATTGGTGCCGAGTTTGCTTTCCGGCTCACCCAGCAGTTCAAAGGAGCCGTAGAGCCCGGCGTTCCACTGGCTGTAGGCCGTCCAGGGCTCAAAGGTCTCCTCCGGGAAGCTGAGGAACCTGATCTCCACGGTGCCGGTTCCCGCCCCGGTCTTTACCTGGGCGACCTGCTCGCTGTCATAGCCCGTGACCTCCACAGCTTCGTCCTTGGCCAGCAGCAGCCGGATCACCGGAATGTGGTCCCCCATGACGGCAGCCGTCACCAGCTTAGGCTGAGGCGCGGTGGTCTCCGTAGCTTCCCTAGTCTCCGCAGCTTCCGTTGTCTCCGTAGGTGCCGCCGTGGTCTGGGTAGGAGCCGTGGTAGGCTCCCCGGCCTTCTGGCCGCAGCCGGCCAGAAGCAGACCCAAGGCCAGCACAATGGCAATGTATTTTTTCATAAATGTTCCTCCTTATGTTCTCCCTGCCTTCCCCTGGGGGAAGGTGCCGCCTCAGCGGCGGATGAGGGGCAGGCTCCCTTGCGTAAAGGGAGCTGTCAGCCCCAGGCTG
>OLHA01000585.1_pt1 | contig 21274 bp, 21 predicted proteins | sample 1605961 | NCBI WGS metagenome assembly OLHA01 (sample SAMN03283288) | human gut metagenome | biome: human-associated habitat; material: feces | host: Homo sapiens | place: Peru | collected 2012
AAAAATAGTAAACGTATTTATCCTGATAGTATTGTTAAAGAATTAAAGGCATTTAAAGAAAAATTCTCGGCTTTATGCCAAAAAGAGAATATTTCTTTACCAGATGTTAGTATAGATGAAATAAGCTCTAATATAAGAGATTAGGGAAGGTGAAAAAATGAAAAGAATACCATTAAAAAATTATTTTGAAAAGAAAACCAGTGGAGATTATACAAGATCGTCAATTCATGGAGTAAAGGGTGAAACTTATGATGCGGTTTTGATTTATGTAAAAAGTAAGACTGGAAAAACACTTACACCCAAGTTTTTAATGGAAGGTGATTTGGAAGACGAATTGATGAGGATAGCTTATGTTGCAATGACAAGACCAAGACGACTATTAATGATTGCGATGCCAGAAAATAAAAAATTGAAGGAATATAAGCGTTTTCCAGTAGATAAATGGAATTATGAGTATATATAGAAACTATATAAAAATACATTTAAACGAATGGAGAAGAGTATGCTTTCAGAATTGCAAAAAGAAGAAATCGACCAAGTAAATATAATGAAATGCATAGTTCAAGATAATGCAAAAAATTAATATAAATTATTGGAGGATAAATAAATGAACTCAAAAAACGATAACAAATACATTAATATCGATTTAAAACAATACGGCATGATAATAGCTTTGATAGCGATATTTTTTCTATTTTATATATTAACTGGAGGAAAAAACGCTTCGCCTACCAATATAAATAATTTGATAATGCAAAACGGATATATAGTTATTTTATCAATAGGCATGCTGTTATGCGTTTTAACTGGAAATATAGATTTAGGAGTAGGCTCTATAGTGGCTTTATGCGGAGCTACAAGCGCGATATTTGTAGTCGATTTGGGAATGCCGACTCCATTAGCTTTTTTAGCAGCTATATTTATAGGAACATTATCGGGAGTCGTAGTAGGCTTTTTTGTTTCCGTTTTTTCAATTCCGCCATTTATAGTAACATTAGCCACTATGTTAATGGGAAGAGGCTTAACTTATACTATGCTTCAAGCTCAAACAAAAGGACCGTTGCCTAAAGATTATACTTTTCTTGGAGTAGGATTTTTGCCAAACATTCATATAAATATCGGTTCTTTTAGTTTAGATTTAGTTCCTATTATAATAGCTTTAATAATAACGGCATCTCTTATAATATCTACGATACATAAAAATAAAGAAAAGAAAAAATACGGTTTTCCTACGGTTGTAAAATGGCAGCAGATTATATTGACGATTGTCATACTCGCTATATTATGGTTTTTCTTATATAAATTGGCAAGATATAATGGAATACCTATAGTGTTAATATTAATGTCTATACTTATAGCTATTTATCATTTTATTACTACAAGAACAGTTGCGGGAAGACAAATATACGCTTTGGGAGGAAATCAAAAAGCCGCAAGATTATCGGGAATAAATACAAAATTAGTATTTTTCTGGGTTTATGTTAATATGGGTTTATTGTCGGCAATAGCTGGAATAGTATTATCCGCAAGAAACGCTTCCGCTACTCCAAAAGCTGGAGACGGTTTTGAAATGGACGCAATAGCGGCATGTTATATAGGAGGAGCTGCGACTTCTGGAGGAGTCGGAACTATTATTGGAGCTGTAATCGGAGCTTTTACTATGGGCATTTTAAATAACGGCATGTCTTTAGTGGGATTATCAACCGATATACAAAAAATAGTAAAGGGACTCGTTTTATTAGGCGCGGTTACTTTTGATTTATTATCAAAACAAAATAAAAAGAATTAAATAGAATTGGGGAGAATAATAAATGAAAAAATTTAACGCTAATGAACATTTTACGCTTGGAGCGGATTTCGGTTCGGATTCCGTTAGAGTGGTTATTTTGGACGCTTCAAACGGCAAAGTCGCTGGAAGTTATGTAAGTTATTATAAACGATGGGAGAAAAAACTTTATTGCAACGATAAGATAAATCAATTTAGACAACATCCGTTGGATTATATAGAAAGTTTAACGGAAGCGGTTAATAAAGCGATTGAAGAATCAAATAAAACATGCAAAGATATAAAAGAAAAGATAAGAGGAATATGTATAGACACCACTGGCTCTACTCCATGTTTATGCGATAAAGACGGAATGCCTCTCTCTATGTCGGAAGAATTTAAAGAAGACCCCGACGCGATGTTTATATTATGGAAAGACCATACTTCTGTTAGAGAAGCGGAAGAAATAAATAGAGTGGCTCATAGTAACGATGTAGATTATACGAAATATTTGGGAGGAGTATATTCTACCGAATGGTTTTGGGCTAAAGCTTTGCATACGATAAGAAAAAATAAAAAAGTAAAAGAAAAAGTTTGGACGGTAATAGAACATTGCGATTGGATAACAGCGCTATTATGCGGAAATACTAATCCTAATACTATAAAAAGAAGCAGATGCGCCGCGGGACATAAATGTATGTGGCATAAAAGCTGGAACGGTTATCCGCCAAGAGAATTTTTTGATAAATTTGATTCTAAATTAGGAGATATAAGAGAAACATTAGGAAATGAAACTTATTCTACTGAAACCATAGAGGGATATTTAACTAAAGAATGGGCAAACAAATTAGGATTAAAGGAAAATATTTTGGTATGCGTAGGAGCTTATGATTCGCATATAGGAGCGGTTGGGGGACTCGTGGATGTGGGAGTTTTGGTAAAAAGTATAGGCACTTCCACATGCGATGTGACTATAGGAAATCTTCCAAAAAAAGGAGAAACTGAAAAAGCGGTTAAAGGTATATGCGGACAGGTAGACGGCTCGGTATTAGACGGATATATAGGATATGAAGCTGGACAATCGGCGTATGGAGATTATTATTCTTGGTTTAGAAATTTATTGACTTGGACTTATAAAAATATGTCAAAAAATACGGAAGAGGAAAACGAAATATTTGAAAAAAAAATATTAGCCGAACTTGAAAAAGAAGCTTCTAAAATCATAACTACAGAAGATTCGCCCGTAGCTACCGATTGGATAAATGGAAGAAGAACGCCTTTCGCTAATCAAAATTTAAAAGCTACTATATTTGGAATGTATTTAGGTATAGACGCTCCGATGTTTATGAAAATGCTTTTAGAATCTACAGCCTACGGAGCAAAAGCGATAATAGAATGTTTTGAAGATGGAGGAATAGAAATAAAAAAGATTATGGCTATAGGCGGAGTCGCAAGAAAAAGCAAATTAGGAATGCAAATTCTTGCGGATGTTACGAATAGGGAAATATATGTTACAAAAGACGACCAAGCGCCAGCAATAGGAGCGGCAGTATTTGCAGCAAAAGCTTATGGACTTTACGAAAATGTATTTGAAGCGCAAAAATCAATATCGGCGGGAATAGAAAGAGTTCATAAGCCGATTAAGGAAAATGTCAAAATATATGAGAAATTATATAGAAAATATAAAGAAATAGGAAATTTCACTGAAAATATAATAAATAATTTTTAATAATAAATTAACAATAAATAAAGTATAAGGAGAAAATCATGGATTTAACAAAATACGAATTCTGGTTTTTAACAGGAAGCCAGCATTTATACGGGGAGGAAACTCTAAAGCATGTAAAAAATCATTCGCTAAAAATAACGGAAGAATTAAATAAAAGCAAACTTCCTTATAGAGTAATATGCAAAGATATATTAACGGATGCAAATAAAATACTTTCGCAATTAAACGAAGCGAATAACGATAATAACTGTGCGGGAATTATATGTTGGATGCATACTTTCTCGCCTGCAAAAATATGGATTAAAGGATTATCCGCTTTAAATAAACCTATGATTGAGTTAAACACTCAATTTAATGTAGAAATTCCTTATGACGATATAGATATGGATTTTATGAATTTGAATCAATCCGCACATGGAGATAGAGAATTTGGATTTATAACTTCAAGAATGAATATACCTCGTAAAGTAGTCGCTGGACATTGGTCCGACAAAGAAGTTAAAGAAAAAATATCGACTTGGATGAGGGCTTCTGTCGCCTATATTGACGGAAGAGATATGACGATAGTTAGATTCGGAGATAATATGAGAGATGTCGCCGTTACGGATGGAGACAAAGTCGAAGCTATGATAAAATTCGGATGGTCCGTTCCTTATTATCCAGTGGGAGATTTAGTAAAATATATAAACGAAGTATCGGATTTGGAAATAAACAGGCTAATGAAAGAATATCAAGATACTTATAATATAATATACGGAAAAAATAAAGAATATACGATATCGCATATAAAAGAACAGGCTAAAATGGAAATAGCCATAAGAACTTTCTTGCAAGATAAAAATGCAAAAGCGTTTACGAATACTTTTCAAGATTTGCATGGAATGAAACAACTTCCAGGTCTCGCCACTCAAAGATTAATGAGCGAAGGATACGGTTTTGGAGCTGAAGGAGATTGGAAATTATCGGCGTTGGTAAGAACTATAAAGGTAATGGGAAACGGATTAAAAGGCGGAACTTCTTTTATGGAAGACTACACTTATCATTTTGAAGAAAGAAATATGATGAATTTAGGTGCGCATATGCTTGAAGTTTGTCCTTCGATAGCCGATTCAAAACCTAATATAGAAGTTCATGAGTTAGGAATAGGAGATAGAGAAGCGCCAGCTCGCCTCGTTTTCAACGGAGCTAAAGGCAAAGCTTTATGCGTATCTATAGTGGAAATGAACGGCAGATTTAGAATGGTAGCAAACGAAGTAAATGCCGTAAAAATAGAAAAAAATAAATTCCCAAAATTGCCCGTAGCGAGAGTTTTATGGAAACCTATGCCTGATTTAATTACAGCCGCAGAATCTTGGATATTGGCTGGTGGCGGACATCATACCGTTTATTCTAACTCTATAGATTGCAATTATTTAATAGATTATGCGGAAATGTCTCAAATAGAATTGTTGATTATAGACAAAAATACGAAAGTTAATGATTTTAGAAAAGAGATAAGATGGAACGAAGCTTATTGGAATATAAAATATTTATGAATCATTAAGTATATCAAATTTGTAAAATATAAAATTTTTTTGACTAATTTAAAATAATCCTTAATTTTAAATATGCAAGGTGTAATATAATCTTATAAATTTTATATTCAATTTTATATATAATTTCTTCTATAAACGCTTGCAATTTATTTTAATTTATGTTAGAATATACTAACAATTAAGAATAATTTACAAACTTAATTGCAAATAAAAATTTAATTTTACAAGGAGGCGATTAATGAAATAGAGATTAAATAAAATAAAGGTTTAATGTTTAATGAAGAAATAAATTATTGTTTTGATAGCAAAATGGTTTGAAAAATAAAATAATAAAATTAAAATGCTAAAATCATGCCTTAATAAAATATAAAAAGTTGGTCAGATTTTTGGCGAAGGATAACAATAATGAATACAATAAAAAATATTTTTTTAAATAATATATTTGATAGAATAGGTTAAATATTTTATAAAAAATAATTTTGAGAATGTTTTTTTTATTTATAACTTTTTTATTAAATTGTTATATTCTTCTATGTCTAATTGAATTTCATTTAATATTTTTCTTAATAAAGGTCTCGCTATATTTTTATTTGAATGAAATGGAATAACCGTGCTTCTTCCGTTAATATGTTTATAAAATATATGGCTTCCTTTTTGTCTATTTTTTACAAAGCCTAACATTAATAAAAGTTTTTCTATAGTTTTGGCATTTTTTAAGATAAGCTTACTCATATATATTCTATTTCTTCTATTTTTATAAATTCTGGAATGCTGTTTATATCGTCATTATTCATTTCTTCAAGGCATAAATCTAAAACTTCTTTTAATTTTTCGTTAAGTTCTTCTAATGTATCGGCTTGAGTATGCGCTCCGTTTACTGAAGGAATATAACCTACATATACTTCGCTTTCTTTATCGTATTCTATATAAGCAAAAAATTTTTTATTCATATAAACCTCTGATTTTTATAAAAATTATTATATCAAAATATTATTATTATGTCAAAATAGTTTTTTATTTAACATATTTCATTTATTTACGATATAAAAACAAATGATTAATTTAGAAATAAAAATAACCGCTGGAGCAAAATCAAACAGCTTCAAAAAAGAAAATGGAAATTATTATATTCGCATAATGGCAAAAGCTATTGACGGAAAAGCGAATAAATCGATAATAGAATTTTTATCTAAAGAACTTAATTTAAAGAAAAAAGATATTGAAATAATAAGAGGCGAAAAGAGCAGTAAAAAAATAATTTCTATAAATATTGAGTATAATATTTTGGAAGAATATTTTAAAAATACTTTATAAAACTTTCGTCATTGCAAGCCAGCTTATTGGCGTGGCAATCCAAATTAATAAAATTTTATTTGTATCCCGCTTTCCTTAATACTTCTTTTATCTCTTCAGTAGCCGCCCAATCTAAAGCCGTATTGCCATCTTCATTTTTAATATTAATATCCGCTCCTTTTTCTACTAAATATTTAACTATTTCTAAATGCCCTTCAAGTGAAGCCCACATTAAAGAACTACAACCTTCATAATCTTTTGCGTCAATGTCGGCTCCATTCTCTACTAATAGTTTAACCATTTCTAAATTTCCTCCGCTTGAAGCCCACATTAAAATAGTAAATCCAAAACTGTCTTCGGCGTTAACATCGGCTCCATTTCTTATTGAAAATGTAGCCAATTCATAGTTGCCAGAATATGAGGCAAACATTAAAGGCGTGAATTCATATATCTCATCAGTTATTTCCACTTTAATAAATTCATCGTTAATATTGTTAGTGCTTATTATATATTCTTTACCGTTTTCTTCTATTTTGAATGTTTCTTTTTTTGAATTTGCAGAACAGGTTATTACTGCTAAAATTATAATAGTAATTAGAATTATTGCTTTTAGAATTGTCATTTTTTATCTCCTAATTTTTAAGATTAAAATTGAATATAAAAATATTATATGTTTAATTATAAATTAAAAGAAATTCTTATAAAAGATTAAATTATTATTTAGCCCCCGTTTTTCTCAATATTTCTTTTATCTCTTCACTATCCGCTAAATCTAAAGCGGTTTTTCCATTATTGTTTTTAATATTAATATCCGCCCCATTTTTAACTAAATATTTAACTATTTCCGAATAGCCTCTCCATGAAGCTCTCATTAAAGCAGTCCAACCATCATCATCTTTAGCGTTAACATTAACCTTTCTGTTCTCTATAAAATATTTTATTACTTTTAAATGTCCTTCGTATGAAGCTTCCATTAAAGCGTTCCAACCTTCGTTATCTTTAGCATTAACATCCGCTCCGCTCTCTACTAAAAATTTGACTATTTCTAAATCTCCTTTGCATGAAGCCCACATTAAAGCAGTCCAGCCATCCTTATCTTTATCTTTGGCTTTAACATCCGCTCCATTTTCTACTAATAGTTTAACCATTTCTAAATGCCCTTCGCTTGAAGATATCATTAATGCGGTTTTACCATAATAATTATTTGTAGTATTAATATCCGCTCCATTATCTATTAAATATTGGGCTATTTCTAAAGATTTTTCTTTTTTTGTTGAATCTTCTAATGCATGTATTAAAGCGCTTTCTCCATCATCATCTTTAATATTAATATCTGCCCCATTTTCCACTAAATATTTAACTATATCTAATTGCCCATATTCCGAAGCGAACATTAAAGCGGTATTTCCAATGTCGCTTTTAATATTAACATCCGCTCCATTATCAACAAGAAGTTTAACTATTTCTAAATTTCCTTTGCATGAAGCTATCATTAATGCGGTTTCGCAGTATTTATCTTTGGAGTTAATATCCGCCTTTCCGCTTTTCAATATAGAATTGATTTTATTAATATCGTTATTTTTCACAGCTTCGATTAGATTATATCTATTAAACCGCATAAATATTAATTCCTTAATTATAAATTTTCAGAATCTACGGGAGTCGCTTGCAATCTATTTTTAAGTTTATCCGTTATATCGCCTTCTAAAGATTTTTGAAATTGAATCGCCACTTCTTTATTTTTTGTAAATTTTGGAATTGCATTCGCTATTAAATCGGGAATTCTTTTATCCGATTGAATCGTATCGTATATCGTATCTGGAAGCGAAACTATTAAAGTAGCTCCTCTGCTTTCTATAGGATTTCCTTGAGAGAGTAGGGAATATATGCTTGGGCTTTCTCTTTCAATATAAGAAAGTATTTTATTATAGAATATTCTTCTTTTGTCGTCTGGATTTAATGCAGAATCGTATTGAGTTTTATTTTCAATTCTATTATTAAAATTATTTAAATTTCTCTCTTCGTTAATATTTTCAAAATTAATATTATTATCTTCGCTTATTGAAATATTTGAAGAGGAAACTATATCAAGCGGACTTATTAAATTATCCGTATTCAAAAGCATAATTCCGCGCATTTCAAATATTGTTTTTGGATTTGCAGCGTTTCTTATTCTCTCTTCAATAGAAAGTATATAATCAAGTATTTTTTCAATTTCATTGTCGCTATAATGATTTGCAAAAACTTTCAAATCGTCTCTTTCGTTTTCCGTTATTTCAAGAAGTTTTATATCGTTAATTCCGCTTTTAATCATAAGGACGATTCGCATATATTCGATTAAATTATTTATAAAAGTTCTTGCATCAACCGTTTCTTCAAATAATTTTTTTATAAATAGAAAATAATTTTTTTTATCTCCCGAAATCATAATATCGAAAAGCTCTCTAACAAAACTAAAATTATTTCCACCTATAACCGCAATTACATCTGACGCGCTTATAAGTTTTTTATCCGTTGTATAGGCAATCATTTTTTCTAAAATAGTTTCGCTATCTCTAACCGAACCTCTAGCTTGTTTTGAAATTAAAAAAATCGCTTCGTCTTCATAAGCTATATTTTCTTTATCGAGTATTACTTTAAGAATTTTTTCTAAATCGTTTATTCCCAAAGACTTAAAAGTATATTGTTGACATCGACTTCTTATAGTCGGTAAAACTCTTTCGGCTTCGGTTGTAGCTAATATAAAAACCACATGAGACGGAGGCTCTTCTAAAGTTTTTAATAAAGCGTTAAAAGCTTCGTTGGTTATTTGATGAACTTCGTCAATAATATATATTTTATATTTTCCCGAAACGGGCGATATTCTCACATTTTCAATTATCGTTCTTATATTTTCAATTCCTCTATTGCTTGCGCCGTCAATTTCAATAACATCGAGAGGATTTCCATTTTCTATTTGAGAACATGAAGGACATACTCCGCAAGGTTTATCTGTAGGACCATTTACGCAATTTAAAGCTTTTGCAATTATTCTTGCAAGAGAAGTTTTGCCTACTCCATGCGGACCTGAAAATAAATAAGCATGCGCTATTTTTTTTTGAGCTATGCTTTTTGAAATTGTTTTTGTTATATGTTCTTGTCCAATAACCTCTTCAAAAGTTTGAGGGCGATATTTTCTTGCTATTACTTTATAATTTTTTTCCATATAATGTTTTCCGTTTAATATAATTTATATTCTATCAAAATAGAGAGTATTTGTCAATTTTAGATTTAAAACTAAGCTAAAATATTTTTATTTGTCAAAAAATGTTAACATAATCCTAAAAATTACAATAATGTTATTGACAAAATATTTTATGCGATTAATAATAATTAATAATTTAGGGGCAATCAGAAGAATATCCTAATATTACTTTTCAAAACGGCACTATTTCAGGCGCTATAACTTTTTCAGGTAAAAGTATCAGGAACTCCTAACATTGAATCGGTGCAATTATTTAATAAAATCATTGATAATAATAAAACAAAAGAATATATTGCAATTTTCAATTTCATTTTATCATTCCTTTGTAAATATTTTAATAAATATTTTTGATATAACTTTTTTATCGGAATTAAATTACATAATAATCATTGAATTTTTTTTAGTTTTCTGTATAATCTATCCAAATGAAATATTATATTTTTTTAATTTTAATTATATTTGCAAATATTCTATATCCTTTAGTCATAGTCGAAGGAAAAATAAATAAAAAAAATATATATAAATGGCAAACAATAAAATATTCTTTGGAGTTTATAGGCGATGCGGAAACATTTAAAGCGGAAGGATTAAACGAAAACGCGATAAGCGATTTTAAGGTTATAAAAAAAGAAATTGAATCGGAATTATCGGCTAAAGAAAATAACGAAGCGATTTCAAAATATAAAATAATATATACTCTTAAACCAATACGAAAAGGAAAATTAAAAATTCCCGAACTTGAAGCGCAATATTATGAGATAAGAAACGGAAATAATTTAATTCCTAAAGAAGAGCCTTTAAGAGGATATAAAATAAGAGTTTTTGGAAATTATTTTTTAATCATTACGATAATAGAATATTTAATATTAATATTAATCGTATTTTTAACTTATAAACATATAAAATCTAAAAAATTATCTAAAATAAAAAACGGAGAAAAATAAAATATGAGCGAAGCAAAAGAGTTAAAAGCGATTTCAGAAGCTGCAAACGCGGCTTTGGATGTTATAAACGCTATTAAAGACGAAATTAAAAAAGTTATAATCGGACAAGTAAATATGATTGATAAACTTCTTTTAGGAATTATATGCGATGGACATGTTTTACTTGAAGGAGTTCCTGGACTTGCAAAAACTCTAACCGTAAAATCTTTAGCGGGAACTATTGACGCTTCTTATAAAAGAATTCAATTCACTCCCGATTTGCTTCCCGCCGATATAATAGGAACGGAAATTTACGATATTAAGAATTCTGTATTTTTGCCAAAACAAGGACCGATTTTTGCAAATATAATATTAGCGGATGAAATAAATCGCTCGCCTGCAAAAGTGCAATCCGCATTATTAGAAGCAATGGAAGAGCATCAAGTGACTATTGGCGATAAAACTTATAAACTTCCCGATGTATTTTTAGTTCTTGCAACTCAAAACCCGATAGAACAAGAAGGCACTTATCCTCTGCCCGAAGCTCAAGTAGATAGATTTATGTTAAAAGTTATAGTTAAATATCCGCGTAAAAGCGAAGAGAAAACTATAATAAAAAATATGTCTTCTTCAAAACCTTTAGCTACAAATTCAATAACTACAATAGAAACTATAGAAAAATTAAGAAAACTTGCAAATCAAATTCACATTGAAGAAAGATTATTAGACTATATTATAAATATAATTGATAGCACAAGAAACCCAAACGATTATAACCTTAAAAGCGAATATATTGATTATGGCGCATCGCCAAGAGCGGGAATATATTTAACAAAAGCGGCAAAAGCAAACGCAATGATGCATGGAAGAGCTTTCGTTATGCCAGAAGATATAAGAAATGTCGCTTACGAAGTTTTAAGGCATAGAATTAGCATAAGTTATGAAGCGCAAGCGGAAAATATAAATAGCGATATGATTATAGAAGAATTACTTTCAAATATAAATGTTCCTTAAATAAAAAATCAAGTTTTAATTGATTAAATTTTAAATTATTTTTCTTTAATTTTATTAACATAATAATGCAAATTTATGACATGCATAACCGATAATAATTTTAAGAGGTATAACAATGAGACAGTTAAAATATTCTTTTATTCTTTTATATTTAGTATTTGCAAATTTATATGCTCAAAATTTTGATATTATAAATCAGAATAATATTGAAGTAAATAAATTAGAAATGGGCTATCATATATATATACAGAAAAATAGCGAAACCGCAGGATTAAAATTAAAATATAAACTTGAAGACGGTTCTTATTCTTATTTGTATGCAAATAATTCTTTAATAAATATTAATAATACTTCAGTTCATGATAATTTAGGATATGTCTTTGAAACCTATTTACCCGAAACTTTACATTTATACAATAATACTCAAATTAAATTAAGAAATAATATAAATTTAATTTTTGAATCCTACGATATTGACGGAAATATTTTATCCGAAAGCGAAATTGCATTAAAAATAAATAACGATAGAACAAATCCAATAATATCTTTAAGAAATGTAGAAAAAGAAGGAGATTTATACGCTTTTTATTTATATTATTCGGGAGCAAATAACGGAAGATACGCTTTTTATGTGAGAGATGGAAAAACAAACGAAGCATATAAATTAATAAAAACTACTTACGGAAATACTATTAATGTTGACGGAAGCGCCATAATTTTAGAAGATACTTATAATAGAGAGATAGGAAAAAAACTTTATATAAAAGCTTATTTTAAAGAAATGCCTAACGATAGATATTTATCTTTTAATGTATTTAATAATAATCGGGAAACTTTTACCTACCCAATCGATTATATTATAGAATCTACAAATAAAAAGATAATAGATAATACAAAAATAATAGAGCCTATGCCAAAAATAGAGGAAACGCCAAAAAAAGAAGAGAATATTATTGAATTAAATACAAATGAAATGATAGTTCATAGAAATATAAATAATAATATAGAAAGAGAGATTGAAAAAAAAAACTCTTATAACGAAGAGATAGATAATACTTTAAAATCTATTAATAATGTCGAGAGAATAAAAAATACTTCCGTTCAAGACGACAACGATTTAAAAGCTAATATTCACAAAATAATTGACAAATATAATAACGGCAATCCTGTCGATTTAATTATGGTTATAGACACTACGGGAAGTATGAAGCCGTATTTAAGAGCGATAAAAAGCGAGATAAAAACAATTTCAAAAAATATAATTCCAAAAAATGAAAATTCAAGAATCGGTTTTATGCTTTATAGAGATACTAAAGATAAATATTTAACTAAAAAAATAGAGTTTAATAATAATATAGAAGAGATAGAAAGAGATTCAAAATATTTTTACGCGGACGGCGGAGGCGATAAAGCTGAGCCAATGTACGAAGCGATTCAGCAGGCTTTGGAAAAATTTGAATTTCAAAACGAAAACAGAATTATTGTTGTCATAACGGATGCAAAACCAAAAGTTATAGGAAGAGCAAATTTAGAATTAAATACGATAACGGCTAAAAGAAAAAATGTTAATGTTGAAATAATTTCCGCTAAAGAGATGAAAGAGGAAGATTCTGACGATTATTTATATTTTTTAGATTTTTAAAATTTAATGAAATATAATAGATACATTAATATTTTTCGTTTTTAGTTTATTATAAATTGATAGCGCTTTATTTTTGTAAGTTTATTTTATTGTATATTTTTTAATAATTCTTATTACAATAGATAATATTTAATTATATTTGCAAATACTCTTATTATATTTTATAATCTATATTGTCGAAAATTTTTAAAAATATAAAAAATCTAATATAAATTTGGAAAATTAAAATGGTAAAAAGATTAACATTAAAAAACGGAATAAGATTAATACTTGAATATATGCCGATTTTAGATACGGTTTCAACGGGATTTTTCTTTACTACGGGAAGCGCAAACGAAAATAAAGAAACCAACGGTTATACTCATTTTATAGAACACATGTTATTTAAAGGAACGGATAAAACAAGCGCAAAAGAAATTGTCCGAAAGATTGAAGGAGTCGGCGGAGTATTTAACGCTTTTACTTCGAGACATTTAACTTCTTTTTATATAAATATTATTTCTAAATATTTTGAAAGAGCTATTGACACTTTGGAAGATATAATTTTAAACTCCGCTTTTAGAGAAGAAGATATTTCAAAAGAAAAAAAAGTCGTTATAGAAGAATTGAAAATGGTAAACGATACGCCCGAAGAAACTGTTTCAAGTCAGTTTTTTGCTCATGCATATAAGGGAACTTCTATGGCTTTGCCTATAGGCGGGCATATAAATAATATAAAAAGTATAAGCAGAGAAAAAGTATATAAATATTTTAAGAAACATTTTAACGCCAATAATTTAGTTATTTCAATAGCGGGAAATTTCGATATGGATTTAGCTGTAAAAAAATTATCCGCTATTAAATTAAAGAAAGATATAAAAACCGTTAATAAGAAAGCGCCTTTTTATTATGAAACGATAGCGAAAGAAAAAGAAGAATTAAATCATGTATATTTTTCTTTATCTACTCCTTCTTATGACACAAACGATAATAAAAAATATAGCATGAATATTCTAAACGATATTTTTGGAGTAAGTTCTTATTCTAGATTATATCAAAGCGTTAGAGAAAATAAAGGACTCTGTTATAATATTTATAGTTCGGCTACAAGTTTTATAAACGGAGGAATATTTGAAATTGCAGGCTCTACAAGTTTAAAAAATTACGAAGAAACTATAGAAACCGTATATAAAGAATTAAATAAACTTATAGACGAAAGAATAACTAAAGAAGAATTGGAAGAGTCTAAAGAAAGTTATAAAAGCTCAATGGCATTTAGCAAATTAAACGCCAATTATATAATGAATAAAAATGCAAGAAACGAAATTTACGCTTCAAAATATATGTCGTTTAAGGATATTTATAAATCTATAGACAAAGTTAATTTAAAATCGGTTAATGAAGTTATAGACGAAAAATTATTAAATAGAAAATTCTTTTTAACTTCCGTAGGTCCGAAAGGCTCTAAAATTATAAGTAAAAATATGAGTAAGAAATTTAATCTTAATTGATTTATTTTTTATATATTTAAATATTTTTCTTTTTATTATATTTTTTATTTAGAACTCTTGAAAAACAATCCAAATTATAATCGGCATATTCTTGTTTATCTTTCATATAATACGCTAATCCGCCAACCATTGCCGCATTATCTGTCGTATATTTTAATTCTGGTAAATAGCATTCAAAATCTTTTGAATTTGAAAATCTCTCTCTCAAATAACTATTGCATGCCACTCCGCCCGAAATTGTCACTCTTTTAATTCCGCTTATCTCAACATATTTTAAAGTTTTTATATATAAAGGTTCTATTGCGCTTATTTGAAACGAGGCGGCTATATTTTCGTTTGTCGCTTCGTATCCTTCTTTTAAATATTTTTTTGTGGAATAAACGCATGCCGTTTTTAATCCGCTATAAGAAAAATTAAATTCATCCGCTCCGCTTAAAAGTATTAAAGGATATTTAATCGCGTTTTTATCTCCTTTTTGAGCGAGTTTATCTATTATAGGTCCGCCAGGATAACCTAAATTTAAAAATTTTGAAACTTTATCATAAGCTTCTCCAACGGCATCGTCTAAAGTCGTTCCAATAATTTTATATTCTCCATGTGAATGAACTTCCGTTATTATAGTATGTCCGCCCGAAACAACCAAAGCTATATAAGGAAAATTTATTTCGTTAGTAAGATGAGGCGAATAAATGTGAGCGGCTATATGGTCCAAAGCTATTAAAGGTTTTTGCATAGCGAATGCCAAACCTTTAGCTGCGCCAACTCCGACTAAAAGCGAACCTAAAAGTCCAGGTCTATTCGTCACTGCAAATAAATCTATATCTTCTAATTTAATATTAGCGTCTTTTAAAGCCTTATCGATAACATAAATAATAGCTTCTATATGTTTTCTTGCAGCTATTTCGGGAACAACTCCTTGAAATTCTTTATATTCTTCTATTGAAGAACTTAAAACAGAAGATAAAACTTTATTTCCGTTTTCAACTATAGCGACTGAAGTATCATCGCAAGAAGTGTCTATTGCTAATATTTTCATTTTTTTATTTATTCTTTATTTGCTTAATTTATTAAATCATATAATAAATAATATTTTTATCAATTAATCTTAATAAAAATCTTTATTATTTTTATAACTAAAAGAACAAAATTTTTTTAAATCTATTACATTATAGAATTTATATCTAGTTTTTCTATAATAGGTTTTCCGATATCTTCCAAAAATACAAAATTAATTTTTTCATTATTTCTCTTTTTATCAAGTTTTATAGCTTCTTTTAAGTTTATATTTTCGGGAATATTAATCGGAAGTCCTATATTCGATAAAATATTTTTAACTCTCTCTAAAATATTTTTATTTTTAGTTATTCCTAATTTTATTCCGTATTCTATTGCAAAAATCATTCCTATTGCTACAGCTTCTCCATGTAATAAAACGCCATAGCCCGAAGCATTTTCCACGCTATGCCCGATAGTATGCCCAAAATTAAGAAACATTCTCTCTTTTTTTTCTTTATAATCGATTTGAACTATATGAGATTTTAATTCGCAATTTCTTTTAAGTATATAATCAATATCTAATTTTTCATTTTCATTATAATGATTTTCTATAATCTCAAGCAATTTTTCATCAAAAAGTAAAGCATGTTTTACGATTTCAGACATTCCCGCGTTAAACTCTCTTTTTGGAAGCGATTCTAATGTTTCGCTGTCGATTATAACAAGTTTAGGACTGTGAAAAGCGCCGACAAGATTTTTGCCTTCCGCTATATTAATTCCCGTTTTTCCGCCAACAGAAGAATCAACGCATGCCAAAAGCGTAGTCGGAATTTGTATAAAATCTACTCCTCGCATCCAAGTCGCAGCCGCATAACCCGCCATATCGCCTACAACTCCGCCGCCAAGCGCTATTATCATATCCTTTCTGCTTAATTCGTTTTTAGCCAAAGTAGAATAAATATTTGAAATTCCTTCTATATTCTTATTTGCTTCTCCATTTTCTAAAACGCATACGGAAGTTATTATATTTTCTTTTTCCAAACTTTTTTTAATTTTATCGACATATAAATTAGCGACTATATTATCAGTTACTATTAAAACTCTCTCTCCAATTAATAATTTTTTTACTAATTTTCCCGTATTCTTTAATATTCCGTTTTTTATAAGAATATTATATTTAATTTCGTTTTTAGATTTAATTTTTACTTTTACTTTTTTCATTTAATTTGCCTATTTTAATATTTTTATAAATTATATAATTATTGAAAATAAATACAAATTTTTTATAGCGAAAGTTTAGAAATATAATATATAATTTTTTTAACTATTAAAATTATTGTTTTTTATTTTATTTATCTATATAATTAATCTTAATTTAAAATTTAATTCTAAATAAAAAAACTTTTAAGGAAAAAATATGGCTTTATCTATAGGAATTGTCGGACTTCCAAATGTTGGAAAATCAACGCTTTTTAACGCTCTTACAAACGCTCATGCAGAAGCGGCTAATTATCCGTTTTGCACTATAGATAAAAACGAAGCTACGGCTATAATTTACGATGAAAGAGTAGACAAACTTGCAAATCTTTTCAAATCAAAAAAGAAAGTTTATAACGCCATTAATTTTGTAGATATTGCAGGATTAGTAAAAGGAGCTTCAAAAGGCGAAGGACTTGGAAATAAATTTTTATCTCATATAAGAGAGGTTAATGCGGTTTTGCAAGTGGTTAGAGCTTTTGAAGATGGAAATATTACGCATATTGGAGAGGTTAATCCTTTAAGAGATTTAGATATTATATTAACCGAATTAATTCTTGCCGATATAGAAACGATTAATACGAGAATTGAAAGACAAAAAAAAGCTTTGAAAGGCGGAAAAGCAAAAGCTATAGAAGAAGAACTTGAACTTTTAAATAAATTACTTCCCGAATTAAATAATTCAAATCCTATATTTGGATTAAATTTAAGCGATACGGAAAAAGAAATTATTAAACCTTTATTTTTACTCACTTCAAAAAGTATGATGATTGGAGCGAATCTTTCAGAAAACGAACTTTCAAATCCCGAAAAAAATCCTAATTACGCTATATTGCAAAAATATTCTAAAGAAAAAAATATTGAATTAATTCCATTTAGCGCAAAGATAGAAGCGGATTTACAAGATTTGGACGAAGAAGAGAGATTAAGTTATTTGGAAGATTTGGGAGTAAAAGAATCTGGAGTTTCAAGATTATCGAAAGCTGGACATAAACTATTAAAATTAATCACTTTCTTAACATCGGGAGAGGACGAAACGAGAGCTTGGACTGTTAGAGAAGGAGCTTTTGCGCCCGAAGCGTCTGGAGTTATTCATAGCGATTTTGAAAGAGGTTTTATAAGCGCCGAAGTTATAAATTGCGACAAATTGCTTGAGCTTGGAAGTTTCGTTAAAGCAAAAGAAGCTGGAGCGATAAGACTTGAAGGAAAACAATATATTATGCAAGAAGGCGATGTTGTCACTTTTAGGTTTAATGTTTGATTTAATTTTTTATTTTTATCCTGCAATATCTCCGTATTCTATATTTTCATCTCCGTCTAAATAAACGATTAAAGAATGATTCTTAAAATAATCGGGTTCAAATAATATATGCATTGTCGTGTCGGGTTTGCTTTCATCTTCTTCAAAATCTATTAAAACGCTGTCTAAATACATAGCGTTATAAAAATCTTCGTCAGTTATCGGAATATTTATTATATCGCCAATATCGTTTTTATAACAATTTTCTTCAATCTCTTCGTTATTTTTAGAAATCCATTCTTCCGCTAAAGTTATGCATTGATGCGAAATTAAAAAATCGGATATAGTTTTTTTATTAGAATCAATCCAATTTAATATTTTGTTAATTTTGCTTTTATATTTTTTTAACATTCTTGATTTATTCGCATCCTCTCCGAAATCTATAATTAAAGATATATGTCTATTTTTCCATAATCTGCATTTGCTTTCGTAAGAAAAATAATCGCTTTCTCTAAAATCATTTAAATCTTTTACAAGTTTCTTCATAATAAATATCCGTTAATTAATTTAATATTTAATCTCTTCAATAGATTTTATCATTATATTGCTAATTTGTTCATCGTCATAATATCCGCTGTCTATAGTTAAATTATAATTAACCATATTTCCCCATTCCTCTCCCGTATAATATTTACAATAATTATATCTGTATAAATCGGTATTTTTTAATTGAGTTTCGGCATTTTCTATTTTTATTCCGTATTGATTTGTTATTCTCTCTATTCTTTTTTTTATCGGCGCATGAATAAAAACATTAAAACATTTATGCGAATCTTTTAATATAAAACTTGCGCATCTTCCTATAATCACGCATGAACCTTTATTTGCTATATCTTTTATTATATCGCTTTGAATATCAAATATTTTGTCTAAAGTAGAATAAGTCATAGCGTTATTAAAAGGACTTAAAAAATGTTTCTTATTAAAAGCGTTGAAAAATATATTATCGTTTGTAAATTTTTCGTCTTTTGATTCTATAGTCGCTCTGCTTATTCCCGTTTTTTCAACTACAATATCTATAAATTCTTTATCGTAAAATCCTATATTTAATTTTTTTGCGACTCTCTCTCCTATAAATCTGCCGCCGCTTCCGTATTGTCTGCTTATCGTTATTATAATATTTTTCATATATTAATATTCATTTATATAAGATAATAAAGTTTCGTATTGCGATTTCATATCGTTTGGAATTTTTGAGTCATTAAGCAATTTTTCCAAATATTTTTTAGGCTTATCTTTTTCTCCAGCAAGCACCATAATAACCGCTTTATAATAATGCGATATATAAATTTCTTCCGATTTAGGATATTCTTTTATTATTTTGTCAAAATATATATTCGCTTTTTCGTAATCCTTTTTTTGAGCTTTTATTAAACCAAAACCAAGCAAATATTTAGGCATAGATTCTTCAGGAATCGATTTTTTGCTTAATAAATTATTAAATAATTTAGTCGCTTCTTCCTCGTTTCCCGATTCCATATATAAATCTAATTTTTCTAAACTCGGCTCTTTGCTCGATAATAGGGCGTTAACTTTGCTTAATTTTTCAATCGCATTTTTCATATAAGGAACAAATTTTTCTCCTTCCACATATCCGCCGACATTTTCTAAAACAAATCCGTCAGCGTTAATAAAAAGAATAGTAGGATAACCTTTAACTCCGTATTTTTTTGCAATCTCTTCTCCTTCTTTTGAAGTTTCGGGATTTAATTTTACCGACACTATTTTTTTAGCCGTTTCAATTACTTTTTCATTTGCGTAAGTATTTTTATCCAATTCTTTACACCAACTGCACCAATCGGTATATATGTCTATCATAATCGGTAGATTTTTACTTTTAGCTTTTTTAATAGCGGTTGCTAAATCTTTTTCCCATTTTATTTCCGCATAAGAATTTTTGCATGATATAAAAGTCAATAAACTTATTATAAAAATAATTATGTTTTTATTTTTCATTTTTAATTCCTTATTAAAATTAATTAAAGTTAAATATCGAAATTTAAATTAATTATAAATTCGTTTGTTAATAAAAACAATATAAAAAAGAGTATTTTTTTATTTTTTCTCGCTTTTCTAAAATCCTAATAAAACAAAGGCACTCCCTCGATTTGAGAGAATGCCTTTTAATAGGTATATACGGAACTAATTTTTTATAGCTTATCTTCTTCCTTAATTTTTATGTCCTGGCATAAACATGAAGAACCACCAAGGAGTATCCCAACTATCGGAGAATTTTACATATCTCGTAAATTGCGGAACTACAAACTCAGGTCTTTCTCCTAAATATAATTTTTCGTCCATCATTTTATGAACATTTTGCGGAGTTCTATCAGGATGTCCAAATCCGCCGCCATAATATACATAATAGGAGTCAACGCCTGCAGCTCCTTTAATTCCTTCATTAGCGCCTGGATTCATAACCAAAACTTCTATATAACCTCTTTCAAACTGTCTTCTGAAATATATGTTTTCGTAATAAGCTCCATTCCAGAATTTAGACAAAATCAAATTAGCTTCTATGAATGTATGAACCGCATTTTTAGCGCTTCCGCCACTACCATATATGCTGTCGGCTTCATCTCCGCTTATAGCCATTTTATAAATCGCTCCAACTGTATATTCTTTAGAAACTCCATATTCATGCGTTACGCTATCGTTAAATCCATAATTCTTTTTAGTAACATATATGCGAGGAACTATAATCGCGCCTACAAATTTTTTGATTAATCTATTATCTGGTTTGTAGTAAATATCGCCTTTAGAATCAAAATAGTAATAATCTTGTAAATTTTCATTTTCGTCTTTTGCTGGCAAACTTTTTTGGAACTCGTCTATTCCATAACGATTTCTACCATTTCTAATTGCGAAAACTTTACCGTCTTTTGCGCCTTCTCTATTGATTTGTCCGAGCCATAATCGATTTAATCTTGCAGTATCTCTATAATCTACATCATATTCCCAAGCTCCTCCTTCAGTCCAAAGAACAGAAATTCTATACTTTGCGCCTGGTTTGTCTGGAAGTTGAGCTATTGTCTCATTTGTAACATATTTAATTATGTATTCTTTCTCTCCTTGAACATACTGCG
>OLHA01000587.1_pt1 | contig 21259 bp, 15 predicted proteins | sample 1605961 | NCBI WGS metagenome assembly OLHA01 (sample SAMN03283288) | human gut metagenome | biome: human-associated habitat; material: feces | host: Homo sapiens | place: Peru | collected 2012
GACTTAACCCAACATCTCACGACACGAGCTGACGACAACCATGCACCACCTGTCTCAACTTTCCCCGAAGGGCACCTAATGTATCTCTACTTCGTTAGTTGGATGTCAAGTCCTGGTAAGGTTCTTCGCGTTGCGTCGAATTAAACCACATAATCCACTGCTTGTGCGGGCCCCCGTCAATTCCTTTGAGTTTCAACCTTGCGGTCGTACTCCCCAGGTGGAATACTTATTGTGTTAACTGCGGCACGGAAGGGGTCAGTCCTCCCACACCTAGTATTCATCGTTTACAGCGTGGACTACCAGGGTATCTAATCCTGTTTGCTCCCCACGCTTTCGCGCCTCAGCGTCAGTTGTCGTCCAGCAAGCCGCCTTCGCCACTGGTGTTCCTCCTAATATCTACGCATTTCACCGCTACACTAGGAATTCCGATTGCCTCTCCGATACTCAAGAAGAGTAGTTTCAAATGCAGTTCACGAGTTGAGCCCGTGGATTTCACATCTGACTTGCCCTCCCGGCTACACGCCCTTTACACCCAGTAAATCCGGACAACGCTTGCCACCTACGTATTACCGCGGCTGCTGGCACGTAGTTAGCCGTGGCTTATTCGTCAGGTACCGTCTTCTACTCGTCCCTGACAAAAGAAGTTTACAACCCGAAAGCCTTCTTCCTTCACGCGGCGTTGCTGGGTCAGGCTTGCGCCCATTGCCCAATATTCCCCACTGCTGCCTCCCGTAGGAGTCTGGGCCGTATCTCAGTCCCAATGTGGCCGTTCAACCTCTCAGTCCGGCTACTGATCGTCGCCTTGGTGGGCCGTTACCTCACCAACTAGCTAATCAGACGCGAGGCCATCTTTCAGCGATAAATCTTTGACATCAGAGCCATGCGACTCCGATGTGTCATGCGGTATTAGCAGTCGTTTCCAACTGTTGTCCCCCTCTGAAAGGCAGGTTCCTCACGCGTTACTCACCCGTCCGCCACTGTCCTCTGCTTCAATTGGACGAATCCTCTTTCCACAGATTCTCGTTCGACTTGCATGTGTTAAGCACGCCGCCAGCGTTCGTCCTGAGCCAGGATCAAACTCTCTATAAATGGTATCAACACAGCATTCCTGCTGAGCTAATCTTTACAGAGCTATTTGTCATAGCTTCAAAAACTTTTTATACTTAGTTCCGCGGGTAATTGACTTAACCCCGCTTTCCCAAGTTTAGTCGCACTTTTCAGTGCTCCCGTCTGGTGCTTTTCGTTTCGTTCGTTGTTTAATTTACAAGGTACACGCCCCGTGCGGAACATTTGTTATTATACTGCGCAGTTATGTCTTTGTCAATCCTTTTTTTGAAGTTTTTTGCAGATTTTTCTTCCATCGCAAGATGACATTCCCCGGCACCTGTGTTATAATACCATATTATAATTATACTACCACGGAGGTGTACCGTTTTGCAGCTCTTGCACGCAAACGCCACATACGGAAAGCTGGACCAAGCCCGGCTGGACCTGCAGCCGGGGCTGAATGTGATCTGCGCCCCTAACGAGGGCGGCAAGTCCACCTGGTGCCGATTTCTGCTGGCCATGTTCTATGGGCTCAACACCCGCCAGCGGGGCGATTTGGCCGATAAAAACCGTTTTCAGCCCTGGAGCGGCAGCCTTATGCAGGGCAAGCTGGAGCTGTCGGTGGGGGACAAGGAACTGACTCTCAGCCGCCGGACCCAGCGCCCCGATGCTCCTCTGGGTGTTTTTTCCTGCACCTATTCCGGCACTGACACCCCTGTCCCCGGCTTGGATGCCGCCCGCTGCGGCGAGACGCTTCTGGGCGTGCCCCAGTCCGTCTACCAGCGCTGCGCCTTCATCCCCTCCGGCAGCCTGGCCATTGACGCCGATGCCGACCTGGAGCGGCGCATCAGCGCGCTCATTTCCACCGGTGACGAAAAGATCTCCTTTTCCCAGGTGGAGAGCCGCCTGAAAAAGCAGCTCCGCCAGCGAAAATATAACCGCTCCGGCTCTATCCCTCTGCTGGAGGCCGAGATTGCCGGTCTCCGAGCCGCCCAGCAGGAGGCACAAACCCTGACCGGACAGCTGGAAAACCTGCAGCAGCAGCTATCCCAAGCCCAGGAGGACCAGGCCCGCCGCCGTCAGGCCCGTCTCCAGGCCGCCCAGGAGTCTCTGCGTGAAAAAGAGCGCTGCCTGCAGGCCCTCCCCGACAGCAGCGACCTCCAGCGCATCAACCAGCAGCTGGGCGCCGTTCGCTCCCTGGGCGATCAGGTGCAGCAGGCCCAGGAGGCCGTATCCCGCCAGGAGAGCGCCATTGAGGATCAGCTCCAAGAGCTGAATCGCAACCCCCTGCATCCTATGACCAAGGCTCAGCTGGAGGCGCAGCTTCAGATTCAACCCCCGGCCCCGCCCCAGGTGGCCCAGCTTCTCATTTCCCTGGCTTTGGGCCTGTGCGGCGGCGGCTTCCTTTGGTATGAAATTGACCGCCCTCAGGTTCTGTGGCTGTGCCTGGCCTGCGCGGTCACAGCCCTGGCCGCCGGAAACTTTCTGCGCCTGCTGATCCGCCGCATCCGCTTGCAGCAAAGCCGCCGCCGGGAGCTTTCCCGGCAGGAGGAGCTGCGAAAGCTGGCCAAGAGCTATCTGCCTGCCCTGGAGGAGCTAGAGGCCCAGCGCGCCCTTCTGCGCCAAAAGCAGCAGATCCTGTCCGACGGAGACCGCCGTCTTCGCGCTCAGCTATCCGACCTCCTTTCTCAGGTGAGCCGCTGGGATGACAGCGTGCAGTCCGCCGGGGATATCCGCCGCTTCGTCCGGGAAACAGCCCAAAATCGCGACCGCCTGGCCCAGGAGCTGCACCAGGCCCAGACCCAGCTTCTGCAGGCGCAGATGTCCGATGCCGACGACACCGTTACCCATTTGCAGCAGCAGATCGCCCAGGTTCAGGGCCGTCTCGACGCCGGGCGGGATGCCCAGGCGCTGGGAGACCAAATCTCCCGCCTGGAGGAGGAGCTCGTCCGGCAGCAGGCGGAATACGACGCCCTCCGGCTCTCCCTGGATGCGCTTCAGGCCGCCAACACCACCCTGCAAAACCGCTTCTCCCCGGAGCTGGGCCGCCGGGCCGCGGAAATTTTCGCGGACATGACCGGCAGCACCTGGAGCCACATCCTCCTGGACCGGGAGTTCCATCTCTCCGCCGAGTCCGGCAGCGACCCCACCCGCCGCAGTGTTCAGCTTCTCAGCGCAGGCACCGCCGACCAGCTCTATCTGGCCGTCCGCCTGGCCATCTGCGAGATGATCCTGCCTCCGGAGCAAAATCCGCCCCTGATTCTGGACGATGCCCTCCTGACCTTTGACGATGCCCGGCTTTCCACCACCCTGGACTACCTGACCCGGCTGGGCGCGCAGCGGCAGATCCTCCTTTTCACCTGTCAGGGCCGGGAGGCCGCTCTGCTCCGGGGCCACCCGGGCGTACACATCACAAATCTGACACAATCGACATAAGCGAGGTTTTCTATGTTTCCCCTGAATACTTTCAACAATCTCTGCGTATTCTTCCTGCTGATCATGATTTACAGCGCCGCCGGATGGGTGGGCGAGATGGTCTACTGCTCCGTGGGCAAGGGCCACATTTGCGAAAAGCGCGGCTTTTTGAACGGATTTATTTGCCCCATCTATGGACACGGCGCCCTTTTGGTGTTATATGTATTACATGGTGGCTTCAAAAACCCCATCCTCACCTTCCTGGGCGGCATGGTCCTCACCACTGCCCTGGAGTATTTCACCAGCTGGTTCATGGAAAAGCTCTTTCATATGCGTTGGTGGGATTACAGCAAGAAAAAAATTCAGATCAACGGCCGGGTCTGCCTGCTCAACAGCGTCCTGTTCGGCTTGGCCTGCGTGCTGCTGTGCCATGTGGTGAATCCGCCGGTGATGGCCTGGCTGTTCCGCATCGGAGAAAAATACACCGTCCCGGCAGCCTCCTTCCTCTTCGGCATCTACCTGATGGATAACATCCTCTCCGTCCGCAGCGCCATTCAGCTGTCCAATCGTACCGAGAAGCTCCACCAGCTGCAGCAGGAGGTGCGCCAGCACCTGGCCGCCGCCGCCGAGAGCTTCGGGGACAAGATGGCCCAGGGCCGGGAGCGCTATCTCCAGTCCGTGGACAGCATGACCCGGGACTTTATGGAGGGCTCCCGCACCCAGCAGCTTATGGACAATTATGACGCCTACCTGGCCGAGCGCCAGCGCCAGGTGCAGATGCTCCGCAGCGGCCAGGATATGTTTGAGCGCCGTCTGCTCCGCAGCCACCCCAATCTCCGCTCCCGCCACGACGAGCAGCTAAATCAGCTCCGCCGCCGGCTGGACCGTATCAAGGCCGAGGCCAAGGCCCGGGCCGGGAAAAAGTAATATATAATGAGACTGTCGAAAAACCCTCCGGGTTTTCCCGACAAAAGGCTTGCCGCCTGCGGGCGGCAAACTCTGCGAGGCTTTTTTGACACGCTGATATAATATAATGGTATAAAGCAAGTTTGAGAATGTAGAAAAGGAGCTATTGTTATGAGCGAATGTACCCATGATTGCAGTACCTGCAGCGAGAGCTGCGGGGAGCGCAAGGAAGCCAATGTATTTGAGAAAAAGCCCCTGCACGAGGGCTGCCGGGTGGGCAAGGTCTACGGCGTTGTGTCCGGCAAGGGCGGCGTAGGCAAGTCCATGGTCACCAGCCAGCTGGCCGTGACCATGCAGCGCGAGGGCTATCGCACCGCCGTGCTGGACGCCGACATCACCGGCCCCTCCATCCCCAAGGCCTTCGGTGTCCACGGTCGGGCCGTGGGCACGGAGAACGCCATTGTCCCTGTGCAGACCCGCACGGGCATCCAGCTTATGAGCGTGAACCTGCTGCTGGAGCACGAGACGGACCCGGTCATCTGGCGCGGGCCGGTCATCGGCGGCGTGGTGCAGCAGTTCTGGAGCGATGTGCTATGGCAGGATGTGGACTATATGTTCGTGGATATGCCTCCCGGCACCGGCGATGTGGCGCTGAATGTGTTCCAGTCCCTGCCGGTGGACGGGGTCATCATCGTCACCAGCCCCCAGGAGCTGGTGAGCATGGTGGTGGAAAAGGCCGTGAAAATGGCGCAGATGATGGACATTCCCGTTCTGGGCCTGGTGGAGAACATGAGCTACCTCCCCTGCCCCGACTGCGGCAAGAAGATTTATCTCTTCGGCGAGGGCAAGACCGACGAAGCCGCCGCCCGGTATAGCCTCCCGGTCCTGGCGAAAATGCCCCTGGACCCCGCCCTGGCGGAGCTGGTAGATGCCGGCGAAATTGAGAATTTCCAGGGCCACTGGCTGGACGGCGTGGTGGAGAAGATCACGGAGTAAAACGCCATTATGAAATAGGTGGGGCCGGCGCATCTGCATGCGCCGGCCCCTCTTTGCTCCCGGAAGCAAAATTCGGCGATTTTGGGTCGTTTTGCTCAAAAATTGTTGTAATGCGCGGGAAAGAATGGTATACTGTTCCTACCGCATATACTATCTGCGGCAACTAATTTAAAAAGGAGAGGAAATTTATGTCATTTGTTAGCCTCATTTGCGGCATTCTGACCCTGGTGGCATCCTGGATGATCTTCAAGAAAATGGGACACCAGGGCTGGGAAGGCATCGTCCCCTTTTACAACACCTATGTTCTTTGCCAGGAGCTGTACGGAAGTGGCTGGAAATTCCTGCTGCTCCTGATCCCCCTTTACAACATTTATTTCGTCATCAAAATGCAGATTGATCTGGCCAAGGCCTTTAACCAGGGCGTGGGCTTCGGCATCGGCCTGTTGCTGTTGCCCTTCATCTTTCAGATGATCCTGGGCTTCGGCAGCGCCCAGTACCGGGACGGTACCCAGGCCAATACCCAGCCTGACATGGTGGAGGATGTGGTCAACAAGGCCAAGGACGCTGTCTCCGGCAGCCACAACAACGGCCAAGAGCAGTGATTCTGCAGAGCAAGTAAAAAAACCGAGAGGGTCAAGGGCGACTCCTCATAAGGACATCTTGAAAACACCAGATTAAACCGATTGAGAGAATCTCTTGGTGTCGACCAAACGGGAATAGCCATCAACCATTTCATCGTGGTTGGTGGCTATTCCTGTTTAAAGGTATATTCATGTTGAAATCCGAACCGGAATCTTTGTAAAATTCCCTACCGCTCTTTAACCAGAAACAATGGGTAACCGCATGCCTAACCGGGAGAGCAGTTCGTTGGTAATCGTCCCACAGCATGCAGCCAGTTCCTCTGCCCGAATCACCTGACCGCCATCCCGGCCGATAATAGTCACTGTATCGCCAGGAGCGACCTCCGAAAGATCGCTGACGTCCACCAGCAACTGGTCCATGCACATCCACCCCACCATAGGACAACGCCGGCCCTGAATCAGCACCTGGCCGCCCCGCTGAGGCAGATCCCGGGGCAGACCGTCCGCGTAGCCGATGGTGACCACCGCCAGTTTGGTTTCTTGCTCTGCCTGAAAGACCCGCCCGTACCCGGCGCTCTCTCCGGCTTGCACAGTGCGGATACTGGCCACTCTGGCCCGGAGAGACAGAACCGGCCGCAGGTCAAGGCTTCGCTGAACAGGCGCATCATCGCTTCGAACTCCATAGAGTGCGATTCCAGCCCGGACATAGTCACAGGGCTGAGCTGGGAGGTTCCAAAGTCCATAGCTGGACTGGATATGAACTTTGCCGGGATCATATCCGGCAGTTCGGAGCCAGGCCACCGTATCATAGAACAAGGTCAGCTGCTCTTGGGTGTAGGCAACATCTTCGGCTTCCAGGCTGTCCGAGACGTATAGATGAGAAAAGACACCGTCCACTACCAGGTTTGGAAGCCGGAATGCCTCCAGGATCTCCTTCCGGTTTTCCGCCAGGATGCCCAGCCGGTGCATCCCCGTGTCCAGGGCCAGATGGACATGGACACGCCGCCCTCTGGCTGCCAAGGCCCGCCCGTGGTCAATATCCGCCACCGTCTGGGTCAGATGCCATCGTGTCAAGAGCGGAGCTTCCTCCGGGGAGGTATAACCTAAGATCAAGATCGTCCCCCGGATGCCCGCCTTTCGCAGAGCAATCCCCTCGGCCAGGCAGGCCACGGCAAAGGCCCGGACGCCCGCTCGCTGTAAGGTGCGGGCGGTCACTGCCCCGCCGTGACCGTAGGCCTCCGCCTTTACCACCGCCATCAGCTCTGTCCCCGGGGCCAATGTGTTCCGCAGCACCTGGGCGTTGTGCCCAAGGGCCGCCAGATCCACCTCCCGCCAGGCCCGAGCGGTGGGGCTGGGCTTCTTTTGAAGCCTCAGCAGGCAAGGGGCGGAGAGCAGCGCACTGAGCGCCAGCACCACAATAAAATGGAGAACACTGTTTTCAATGAGCATTTCTCCCAGTCCCAGTAGCTTTGCCGCTCCCCGGACCAGTACGATGCAGAGGGGATGGAGCACATACATGGCTGTGGAAAATTCCCGGACTTTCCTGGACTCGCCCTTGTTTCCGCCCAGCAGCAGAGAAAAAAAGCATACTATGCACAGGGGGAGGGCGAGGTACATGCTGTCGTGGCGCTGGACATCCATGCGATGGAGCCACAGCCCCTCGGCGCTCATGGCTGCCAGAGAGAGGAAGAAGCCCGCCAGAGACAGCTTTTGGTTCCACCGCCTTCCGGCGGCCCCAAGCAGAAGGAACAGTGGCGCGAAGAACAGGCCATTGCGGGTATAGCCGCACAGTGTAAAAATGCCGTCGTAAAGGGTCCGAAGCAGCGGGATCTGGGAAACCAGTCCATAGTAACTGTCCCCGCCCAGACCGATGAGATAGAGTAGCGCCGCCACAGGCAGAGCCACCCGCAGGCCCAGCCGGCTGAGCCACCGGGCGATGACGATGCCCAGAATGGTCGCCGGGAAATACCACAGGTGGTAGAAGGTGCCGTCCACCAGCAGTTTCCGCAAAACATCCGCCGGACCGGTGAAGCTGCCGGCATAGAGATTCACTGGCAGATACAAAAGGATGCAGACGCCGTAGAGCAGGCAGAGCTTTTTCAGCTGCCGCCCCACACCAGCCCAGTGATTCCGGCTCAGAAAGTACCCAGTGGTCATCAGAAAGAATGGGACTGCCACCCGGGCCAGTACCCGGGTAAGCCAGAAATCAGCCATGGCAGACACATCCGCCAGGGGCGAGGTGTGGTTCATCACCACCAGCAGGACTGCCGCCAGACGAAAGAGGTCCAAAGTCGGGACGGTTTTCTTAGCCGTTCTCATGGGTATCCCCCCACCATGTCAGGATAAATCCCTCCACATTGTCGCCGGATATCTGGCAGCAGCCCTCCGGCACTTCCACCTCTGTGACGGCTCCGGCGGCGGGCACATAGAACACCTGGGCCATGCGGCCGTTTTCCAGAGCGACGCTCCGGGGACCCTGCCGCAAAAAGTCCCGGTACTCCTCCAGACACAGCCCGTTGGTTTCCATCAGCTGGGCGTGGGGCGCCCCCACATAGCGGAAGTGCCACGGCTCAGCCGAGATCCCGGTGACTTCCTCCTTGCCCCGCTGGTAGCGTTCGATAAAGCCGTACCGGGCCGCCAGACGCCTAAATCTTCCGCAGACGCCGTCATAGGGAAAGGCAGGCCGGATGAAGTCGATGTATCCGGCAGCCTTTCCCAGGTCGATGGCGAGGCCGGTCTGATGCTCACTGCATCCTGGAAGGGCCACATACTGGCGGGTAAATGTCTCCCCATGCTCCGCCATGGAGTCGTCCCAGATCCGCTGCTGTTCCTGCTGGCTCCGCCAGCCGGACACCGGCACGATCTCCCGCTGTCCCCCCGCCTTTTGGATACAGGCAGACAGTAGCTGCCGTGCCCGGCTTTCAAGAAGAATGTCGGGGTGGTGCGGGTCCACCGAGGTCAGCGCAGATCGCTCTTTTTCATGCAGGGGATGCGCCCGGTTGACCAGGACCAGCGGCCCCTGAAAAATCTGCTCCCGGGGAATCGACACGGTTCTCATCCCGCCACCCCCAACTCGATCAGGCGGGTCACCAGCTCCCCAAAGGAAATGCCGATGCCCTGCATCATGCTGGGGTAGCGGCTGTGGGCGGTGAAGCCGGGGATGGTGTTGACCTCATTGAAGACGATCTCCCCATCCGGGGTGAGGAACAGATCCACCCGGGCGAATACCCGGCAGTCCAGGGCACGGTAAATGGTTTTTGCCGCTGCCTGGATCTCTGCCGCCTTCTCCGGCGGGATGCGGGCGGGACAGTGGATGGCGGAGGTCTTTAAGGTGTACTTCTCCTCATAGTTGAAAAAGCCCTCCGACAGCGCAATCTCGTCCACCAGACCCACGGTCAGTTCCTCGTTGCCCATGACCGCGCAGCCCACCTCAAAGCCGGGGATCGTCTCCTCCAGGATCACGGCGCTGTCGTGGCGGAAGGCCTCCTCCATGGCGGCGGGCAGCTCTTCCGGCCCGGAGACTTTGGTGATACCGAAGGAGGAACCGGCCCGGACCGGCTTGACAAACACCGGGTATCCCAGTTCCTCCGCTGCCTGGGCGATCCGGCTGAAATCATCGCTGGAATGAAAGACGTGGCTCCGGGGGACCCGGATGCCGGCCAGGGCCGCCAGCTGGTGGGCCCGGTCCTTGTCCATGCACAAGGCGCTGGACAATGTCCCGCAGCCGATGACCGGGACCCCGGCCAGTTCAAAGAGTCCCTGTACCGTACCGTCCTCGCCGTTCTTGCCGTGGAGGACTGGGAATACCGCGTCAAAGAGGAGACGGCGGCCGGAGCCGTCCAGCAGTAGTAAAGCGTGGGCCTCCCGTTCCACCAGCGGGGTGCAGGGGATACAGTCTGCCGCCTGCTGCCAAGTACCGTCCTCCAGCCGGGAGAGGTCGCCGGTATAGCAGAGCCACTGCCCCTCCCGTGTGATGCCCACAGCCAAAGGAGTATAGCGGGCGGGGTCCATGTGGGACAGCACCGCATAGGCGGAATGGAGAGAAACTTCGTACTCCGTGGAGCATCCGCCGAAGAGAACGAGAATGGTTTTCATGGGATAAGACCTCCTAATCAAAATAAAGCGCCTGGTTCTGATACTGAAATGGTACCAGAACCAGGCGTTTCATACTTGTCTATCTACCAACGGATGCCTTGCAAGTTTTCTGCGAAATTCTTGTGATTTTCTTACGGCGCTTCTGAATGGTCTGACGGAAGACAGATGGTGAAGGTGATCCGATCCTCGGTGCTGTCCGCCCGAATGGTCCCGCCGTGGAGCTCCACGATCTCCTTGGCGATGGCTAAGCCAAGGCCCGCACCACCTGTCCGGGTGGCGCGGGAGCTGTCCAGACGGAAGAACTGTTCAAAGATCCGGTCCAATTTCTCCTGGGGGATGTTCTTTCCCGCATTGGAGAAGGTGAGTACGATTTTCCCGGCCTCTATCCGTCCGGCAATTTCCACCGTGCTGTCCGGCAGGCTATAATAAGACGCGTTGCGCAGGAGATTATCAAAGACCCTTGCCAGCTTATCCGGGTCACAGGAATAGTGCAGCTTGGGCGGCAGATCCAGGCTGCATGACAGCCCCGATTCTGCGAAAATGGGGCGGAATTCGCTGGCGACCTGCTCCAGCATCCGCGTCAGGTCCACGCTCTGCCGCTCCAGCTCCAGGCGAGAGAGGTTGAAGCGGGTGATGTCGAAGAACTCGTTGATGAGGTCCTCCAGCCGCTCCGCCTTCTCCAGGGCGATGCCGGTGTACCTGGCCCGGATCTCCGGGGAGATCTGAGGCTCATCCCGCAGGAGGGTCAGGTAGCCGATGACGCTGGTCAGGGGCGTTTTCAGGTCGTGGGCCAGATAGACGATTAGGTCGTTTTTCCGCTGTTCTGCCTCCCGGGCTGCCCGGGCGTCCCGGAGAGCCTGCTCCCGGGCCAGATTCAGCTGGATGGAGATGTCCTCCAGGGAATCCGGCAGCTGGATGGGCTCCTCACTGGGGCGGGATAATTGCTCTGCCGCATTGGCCACCACGTCCAGCTGCTTGATGGGCTTGGAGATAAAATAGAAGCTGATGACCACCCAGCCCGCCAGCACTGTGACGATGCAGACCAGAACGATGTAGTCTCGGACCCAATTCAGGAAGTCGTAGAGCGGCGAGGGCTGCCAGGTGATGCTGGCGCAGATGATGAAGCCCAGGAATGCCAAGGCCATCACTGCGACCACCCAAGCCATGAGGATCAGCAGGTAGCCGCCCCAGATGCGCAAAGACCTCCGGCGGCTGCGGGTATTTCCTTTCTTACTCAATGGTGTACCCCACCCCCCAAACGGTCTTGATGAATTTGGGCTTTCGGCTGGGCTCGTGCATCTTTTCCCGTAGCCGGGCGATGTGACTCATGACGGTGTTGTTGCTGTCCATAAACGCCTCGCCCCAAACATGTTCAAACAGTTCCTCGCTGGACACCACATTCCCCCGGTGCTCACATAGATACCAGAGAATGGAGAATTCCAAGGGCGTCAGGGCCAGTTCCTCGCCGAACAGGACGCACTTGTGAGTGGCCTTGGAGATCTGAAGGCCTCGAAAGTCGTATTCGGTGACCTCCTGGACTGTCCCCTCCCTGGGGTTGTACCGGGTGTAGCGGCGCAGCTGAGTCTTGACCCGGGCCACCAGTTCCAGAGGATTGAAGGGCTTGGTGATGTAGTCGTCCGCTCCCAAGGTCAGCCCCATGATCTTGTCCATATCCTCCACCTTTGCGGTGAGCATGATGATGGGGAACAGGTGGTCCTCCCGGATGCGCTGGCAGAGGGTAAAGCCGTCCATGTCCGGCAGCATCACATCCAGCACCGCCAGATTCAAGCGTGTCGTCCGCACACAAGCCAGGGCGTCGGAGGCATTATAGAATTTGTGGATGGTGAAGCCTTCGTTTTTCAGATAGACCTCCACCAGATCTGCGATCGCAGTCTCGTCATCGACGACTAAAATATGTGTAGCCATAGTTGCCGGCCTTTCGTGTTTTTCTGCATTATAGCACGGAACGTATAAAAAAGCGAGTATGACTCTTGATTTTTCCTAAACATGTCCTAAAGGGGACTGTTGCGGTCTCCTGTCTGCGCAAAATTCTCACCAGACTGTATCGAAACTACGATCTTCCAGACTCCTGATTTCGTAGGGTCGAAGTCGTGAAGCTGCGCCGCAGTGCTCTGTCATCCTTCGCTGGCAGGATCGGTCTGCGTATCATACGATGAACATTCCTCCAGATCTGCAGCCTGCTACCCGGATAGGCTTTTTTCAGCTTTGTGACAGCACGCTCCTTTGCCTTTTCCACGGCGGACTCCTTCATCATGTGGTACATGCCGATTTCCTTCAGCGAAGTTTTTTCAAATCCGAATACGCCGTAGAATTTTCCGAGGATGTCCCTGTCCTTCTTCGGGAGAGCATCAAATAGTTCCTGCAGCAGCTCAATGCAGACTTTTCGATACACGACCTGCTCCGCAGAAACAGAGAGATTCCCAGGCATCAGCCGCTCAAAGGGATCACCGTCATAGCTCCCAGGGATAAGATCATTGACACCAACAAAATGGGTGTTGTAACGGATGTGCTTGACAGCCTGTTCCAGAAGGACATCCATTTTCTCCGCGATCTCTTCGATGCTGAACTGACCTGAATGATATAGCCTTTGTGCCTGCCGGACAGCATCCATCTCGTGCTTGCTCAGAGAAAGATTTCCGATATGTTGCTCCAGCCAACGGGTCATCCGGCCTTTCAGATGTGGGTACAGGTAGGTGGCAAGCACAGCACGGCTCTCATCGTATTCTCTGCTCTGGACCCGTGTCAGAAATTCCAACGCACCCTCGCCGCAAAGATCCTCCAGAATCGTTTTCGTATAGCCGGACAACTCTCCCGGTCTTTCCCTGTCCATATGCAGACAGTTGAACTCTCTGGCAGTCTCCCGGGCGATGCGCCGGATCAGCCCGAGATTCCTGCGGTACAACTCCTCCAGCGCGCGCTCATCACCGCCGTAATATCGGAGGACCAATTCCTCATTGGTCATGGGTCCCACCCGCCTTTGCTTTCGGTGGACGCCCTCGGGGCTTGCTCACTCTGGTGATGCGGCAATATTCATACACTTGCGCAGTAGATATTTGTTCAGAAAACTCCTCAACAGAGATATCCGGGCTGCGCAGCGCATCGTAGAGCCGGTCTCGCACATGATCCTTGGCTCTTCTGGCATCCTCCTGAGAGATAGCTCCCCGCTGCATATCCTTCGTGATCCTGGAAAAGGCAGTCAGCTTGGCCTTCACCTTAGGGTTGTTCTTTGCCAGTTCCTTTTGAACTTCCACCGTGCCAAATTGCCGACAGGTGTAGCCAGGAGCGTGGGGACAGGCCCCTTCGCAGTACAAAGCGTGGACGCCGCTCTTCAGCATGAAGTATTTCCCGCAGATGATGCAGCGGCGGATGTTGTGTCCGCTATTCAGGGCCAGCATATAGTCTGCCTTCATCAGCGCCTGTAAGCTGTCCGTCACATGCTCCTGACAGATGGCCATGGAGCCGTCCGGCAGCTCCCGCGGGACATAGGAGAGCATATATTCATCGTGTCTCCTGTAGCAGTCCCCGTGGTAAGTGATGGGGTTGACGATCAGCTTCTCTGCGGTGCGATCATCGTTATAGAAACCATAGAGCGCTGCCGCATAACTTTCCGGCCCATTGGTCGTGAGTGTGGAGAGGATAAACTTGATGAAATTCCGGATGGTAGGAACAAAGGCACGGATGTCGTGAAGATACATCATGTAGCGGTCGATGTATTTCTTGTAGGCACTCCAGGTATCTTCGCACGCTCCCAGGAGGCGAAACATCTCGTAATAAAACAACTCGCCCTTTTCCTCGCTGCCCTCTCTGCGACGAAACAGATCCAGCAGTCCCAAGGAGATTTCAGGATCGCTGTCCCCATCATCGCTCTGGAAGAATTCTTCCGCTGAGGCGCTGAGAAGTTTTGTCTGATCATCCTCTGAAAGGCTGTGCTCCTCGGGAGGAAACAAGCTGAACTGTCCTGTGATCTCCCGTATCACCGAAAAGAAAGCGTCATAGCAATCGTCCGGTAGCAAGCGGAACACAGTATATCGGCGAAGTTCCTGACAGAGCTGCTCCATCTCATCATTCAGTTTCCACCAAAGTTCACTCTTGCGGACATACTCGTAGATGTCCATAAGGGTACGGATGCGCACCATCCGTTCGTGCAGGGGGTGGTAGTCATCCGGTGATAGATTCAGCAGATCTTCGGTCAGCCTGCCTGCCTCAAACTGCTGCCCGTTCAGCTCCAAGGTGCTGCCGTAGGTATAGAATATGATGCTCCCCTCCATTTCCGCTGGCCCCCTCCTCTGCAATAATTTGTCCTACTTGATTTTTAATCTGTCCATGCTTTTTATCAGGATACCATCTTTTCCACCACAATACAAGCAGAGGGGCAAGGGGATGCTCAAAAGTCCTGTGGGCACTGCTCCTCTAAAAGAATACTACTCCCACTTCTTTCGAGGTGGGAGATTTTTGTATTCAGATATTTTGAATTGGAGGTACTGACTATGAGCAACAAAATGGACCGTCCTCTGGTCACGGTGGACGGTAGGACGCTGATGGACCGTCCGCTGGAGCCGCCCAATTTTGTGGTGGACACGCTGATCTCTCAGGGTCTGCATATCCTGGCGGGTTCACCCAAGGTGGGCAAGTCCTGGCTGGCCCTGTGGCTGGCGGTGACGGTGGCCAAGGGAGAACCGGTCTGGGGAATGAGCGTGAAGCAGGGCACCACCCTCTATCTCTGCCTGGAGGACTCCGTCCTTCGCATCCAGAACCGCCTCTTCGAGATCACAGAGGACGCGCCGGACAGCGTCCATTTCTGTACGGAGTGCGCTCCCATCGGCCAGGGGCTGGAGGAGCAGGTGGAGGGCTTCCTCGTAGCTCACCCGGATACTGTTCTGGTCCTCGTCGATACGCTGCAGATGGTCCGCCCCGTCCACGATGCCACCTACGCCAATGACTACCGGGACCTGTCCGTGCTGAAGCGGCTGGCGGACAAGCACGGCATCGCCATCCTGCTGATCCATCATCTGCGAAAGGAAACTGCCGATGATGTGTTCAACCGCATCTCCGGTACGACAGCCATCAGCGGGGCGGTGGATTCCAGTTTTACTCTGGTGGAAGATCGGCGCGGCAGCGGTAAGGCGAAGCTCTCCTGCATCGGTCGTGACATTGAATACCGGGAGTTGTCTCTGGAACGCAACGTTGAAAACGTGTGGGAGATGGTAGCAGACAGCAGAACGCAGCCGGAGCTACTGGGCGACCGGATCACCTATCTGGTCTCTGAACTGATGCGCGACCGTACGAAATTTATCGGCACTCCCACAGAGCTGTCTGAAAAAATCGACCCTGTCGGTATGGAGCGTATCTCGCCTAAGAAAGTGTCCCGCCTGATCCTGCAAAACCTTGACGCGCTAAGCAAAATCGGAATTTCCGGTATGGTGCGCCGCAGCAACGGGAAGCGGCTCATCGAGCTGCGCCGTGCCGAAAGTGACGATGCCCAGGGTGTACCTGTGGTCGCCCCTGTTGACCCTGTTGGGGCGCTGTGCGGCGATTTGCGGGAGATTGCCGGGCATGGCGAGTAAACACCCGCAGGGAAAAAGAAACGCCGTTTGTGGCCATTTGTGGCCGAAAGCGGAGCGCGGGTGTTCGGTGCAGGGAAATCACCTCCTTGGAGGTGGCCAGCATCGCGTTTGTCTGGTCTGCGGCAACGCCGCTGCCCGACTTCCGCATGAATTCCGGGCAGAAGCCCGGACCCACTTTATCTACGATTTGGAGGAAACGACATGAAAAAAGATGTTAAATTCAGCACCCGCATGGCGTCCACAGACCGGGAGGCCATCAAGGAGTTGGCGAAGCAGTCCGGGATGTCCATGAGCGACTACGTCACTGCCTGCTGCCTGGGAAAGCAGGTGGTGGTCATCGACGGCCTGAAAGAAGTGCTGAAGGAGCTGAAGTCCATCGGCAGAAATCTGAACCAGCTCGTCACCCTGGCGCACATGGGACGAGTGACCGTGATCGATCTGGAAAGCGTATGTCGGGCGTTCTCTGAACTCTGTGGTGCCGTTCGGATGATCCTTGAACGAAAGCGCTGGTAAGCTATGGCTATCATCAGCTTCACAAACTACAAGCGGGGCCAGACCACCGGATGCATGAGCGCCGTGATGCGGTATACCATGCAGGATAAAAAGACCGAGTTCGAGGGGCAGCAGTTGGTCACAGGTATCAACTGTCAGCCGGAATCTGTCTACGCGGATTTCATGACCACCAAGCGGCTCTACCACAAGACGGACGGTGTACTGTTCTATCACATGGTACAGAGCTTCCCGAAAGGCGAAGCAGTCGACCCGGTCACCGCTCACGCGGCCGCGCTGAAGCTGGCCGAGTACTATGAGGGATACGAAGTTCTGGTCTGCACCCACACAGACCGTGAGCACATCCATTCCCACTTCCTCATCAACTCGGTCAATTTCGATACCGGACGGAAACTGCATATCGCAAAGGAGCAGCTCCAGGAACTGCGGCAACGCAACGACATGGTCTGCAAGGAGTTTTCACTTCCTGTATTTCAACCCAGGGAACAAAAGCAGAAAACAAAGACTATGACCATCGGAGAGTATCACACGGCGGCCCGTGGTCAGAGCAAGAAGCTGCAGCTCATGAATATCATCAATGACTGTATGCGCCACGCTTCCAACCGCGAGGAGTTCATTGCGCTGATGGAGAGCGAGGGCTACAAGGTTCGCTGGGAAAAGTCCCGAAAGAATATCACCTATACCACGCCGAGTGGCTGGCAGTGTCGGGACCGTTTGCTGTTCGGTGACAAATATCTAAAGGAGAACATGGAATATGAATTCAGGATCAGAGAAGAAATTATCTATGGACGAGCTCATGGCCCTGAACCGGCCCGAGCCTTCACCGCAGCCGACAGCGCGGGAGTCGAGTTCACCGATCACGCCCATTGTCATCCAGTGTCCGCTGCCGGAGGCTCTGACGATGCTGACACAGAAGACAGAATCCATCGGGTGGGAAGTGCGTGGAATGCGGGAGTATCTTCCGAACCTGAGATCACACACAGACCTGACAGCGGTGCAGAACAGCATGGCGGAGATCCAGAAATCGTTGACGGAGATGACCACTCTGCTGGAACAGGCTGGGAAGAAGAAAGAAAAGCATTCCTGCAAATGGCTGGACTGGCTTCCGGACTTCGACCTGATCGTAGTGGCCAAATGGATCGTACTGGTACTGCTCATCGTGGCGGCACTGCTGGGGATGGGGTATGGCACAGCGACAGTGGTCAGCAACATCCGCAACCTGTTTCTATGAAGCCGCTCCACGCTGGACTGTATGGTCTGGCGGTAACTGGAGCGTTACTGGATGATGGTAACGAAGATGTCGAGGAACGTTACCGCCGTATCCAGGCAGAACAGGAAGCCAAAAATATCGGCGCTGTCATCGGACTGGTGGCCGGCGTAGCCATGGTGCTCACACAGGATGAGCAATCATCTACAGAACAGCAGTGGACCGAAGATCAGCAGGCAGAACAAACACAGCAGCAGACCATGTAACGGTCTGCTATTTTTGTTGCCTGACTGTAGCGTCAGGGGAAAGGAACGATATGGCGTATAAATTCAAATACAATGAGCGTCCCCGCTCCTACAGTGAAGAAAAGCATGGAGATGAGGATATTCCCTCTGCCAAGGCAGTGCGGGATACCGCAGTGGAAGAAAGGGACGGCAAGATTATAAAAAGCCGCCGACAGCATGTATGCGGCAGAGAGTACATTGTGTTCGCGGAATTCAGTTTCGGAGGAACGCAATCTACGGTCGATCTTATGAAACAGGTCATCGACCTGGAGCAGGACGCAAAAAATATTTCCGCCTGAAAAACAGGTTCGCATAGACAAACAAACCGATTGAGGGTATTGTATGGTTGCAATCTCTCAATCGGTTTGGCATTTTATGAAGGAGGTCAATATGTTACAGCCAAACCAAAAGATCACGGCGCTCTATTGCCGTCTGTCCCGAGATGATAATCTGGAGGGCGACTCCAACAGTATCCAGAACCAAAAACTTATCCTGCAAAAGTACGCCGATGAGAATGGGTTCCAGAACACCAGATTTTATGTGGACGATGGCTATTCCGGCGCGAATTTCAATCGCCCAGCCTTTGAACAGATGATGGATGACATGAGCAACGGCGACATCGCCGTCATCATCACAAAGGATCTTTCCCGCCTTGGAAGAAACCAACTGCACACCGGTCTTTATATCGAGGAGATATTCCCTTCCAATGATGTGCGCTACATCGCTGTCAACGACAATGTTGACACCAAGTATGAAAACAGCAACGAGCTGATGCCTTTCAAGAATTTGTTCAATGAGTGGCACGTGCGGGACTGCAGCCGCAAGGTGCGGAATGTAGTGAACGCCAAGGCACAGCGGGGAATCCGGGTGGGGACACGAGCTCCTTACGGCTACCGCAAGGGTGCAACCAAGGACTCTCCTCTGTTGGTGGATGAGGAGGCGGCGGCTGTCGTCAAACGCATCTTCGCCATGTGCGCCGGCGGAATGGGACCAGCCCAGATTGCAAAGCAGCTCAAGAAAGAATGCATCTACAGTCCATCCATGTACGCCTATACGAAATTCGGCACATCCCATTCCGGGCTGAATGCAGAGCGGCCCTACAACTGGACTGGCGACATGGTGGCGGATATGCTTCAGAACATGGTCTACCTTGGGCACACGGTCAACCTTCGCTACAGCACCAAGTCCTACAAGGACAAAAAACGATGTGAACGCCCCAAATCAGAGTGGCTTATCTTTGAGAATACTCATGAAGAGCTGGTGGATCAGGAAACCTGGGATATCGTACAGGAGGTGCGATCTCATAAGCGCCGCCGCACGAATATGGATGAGCAGAATATGTTCTCTGGATTGGTGTATTGTGCGGACTGCGGTAAGCCCATGGTATTGCACCGGGCGCACACCATGAAGCCGGAACAGAATCATTTCACCTGCCGCACCTACAAGAAGGACGGGGCAGAAGTGTGTAGCGCTCACTATATCCGGGAAGTGGCACTGAAGGAAATCGTGCTGGAAACAATCCGCAGAGCTACAGAGTTTGCCAGGAGCGACCCGGAGCGGTTCGCCGCATATATTCAGCAAAAGCAATCTACTGAGGTGGCAAAGGAGATCCGGGGGTTGGAACGGGAATTGTCCACGATGCGGAAACGGGATGGCGAACTGGATGTAGTGTTCAAGCGGATGTATGAGGACAGCGCCTTGGGACGGGTGAGCAATGAGCAGTTCCGTTTGCTGTCTGAGGCATACTCCAAGGAGAAAGCGCAGCTGGCCGAAGCCATCCCTGCCACGGAGGAGCGCCTGGAGAAACTACGCAGTAGCATGGCCAACGCCAAGAACTTCATCGCCAAGGCCAGAAAGTTCACCGACATGACGGAACTGACCCCGGAACTGCTCCGCACCTTTGTGGCGAAAATCATCGTGTATGAGAAAGAGGTCAAATACTCCAAGCACGCACCGCAGAAGATCCACATCTGTTTTCGGGACTTCAACCTCAACGAGACAGACGATATGCTTCTATGCGGAGAGACAACAGAAAAGGCAGACAGTACAATTGCACTGCCTGCCTAATCCGAGGACACGCTTCAAGGTACCCCTATCAGGAGTAGCGGAACCCCTCTCGGTTTTTATTTTACGCTGTTTTTACTTGCCAAAGTACCGCTTCAGCAGGCCCTCGAAAGCCTTGCCATGGCGGGCTTCGTCACGAGCCATCTCGTGGACGGTGTCGTGGATGGCGTCCAGGTTGTACTTCTTAGCCAGCTTGGCCAGCTCGAACTTGCCCAGGGTGGCGCCGTTCTCAGCGTCTACGCGCATCTGCAGGTTCTTCTCGGTGGAGTCGGTGATGACTTCGCCCAGGAGCTCGGCAAACTTGGCGGCGTGCTCGGCCTCCTCCAGGCCGGCCTTCTCCCAGTACAGGCCGATCTCGGGATAGCCCTCACGATGGGCCACACGGGCCATGGCCAGATACATACCCACCTCGGAGCACTCGCCCTCGAAGTTGGCGCGCAGACCGTCGATGATCTCCTTGCGGACTTCCTCAGGTACGTTGTCGCCGAACACCTTGCCGACACCTACCACATGCTCGGCAGCCCAGGACTTCTCCTCGGCCTGCAGGGTGAACTTCTCACCGGAAACATGGCACACCGGGCACTCAGCGGGGGGAACATCACCTTCATGAACATAACCGCAAACAGGGCAGACCCACTTCTTCATAACTTTTTACCTCCATTGTCGTAATTAAATATTTGTTTTGTTCTTATTTTGACGCTGCTCTTGTCCAAAAGCAGCCATTGTCAACTGATTTTCTCTTTCACCAGGCACTGATTGCACCGACCGTAGAATGTAACGCTGTAGCTCTCCTGCCGTCCCACCTGAGCCAGATCCGGGGCGTCCACCGGAATGGGCGGCAGGTCGATGACCGCGCCGCAGCCGCGGCAGATAAAGTGTCCGTGAGGGGCGACGTTGCCGTCGTAGCGATCCTCGCCGTCCACACAGCCGATGACCTGCACCGCACCCTCGCTGCGGAAGCGGGCCAGATTACGGTACACCGTGGCCAGCGACAAATCGGGGATCTGTGGCTTCAGCTGGGTGTACACCCATTCCGCCGAGGGATGGCACGTGGTGGAGCGCAGGCACTTCAAAATTGCCTCTCGCTTAGGACTGTATCTTGTGGCTGTCTCCATTGGCATTCCCTCTTTCTTTAATCGCTAACAATTATTGTTTGCATTAGTATACTACCACACCCTTTTAGATTTGTAAAGAGTTTTTTTGAAATTTTTCAGAAAAATTTTCCGCCGCCTTTTATTCTCTCCGCTACGTCCGGAAAATATGTAAAAAAGACCGGTACGGCATAGCCGTACCGGTCTTTTTTCATCATATAAGCTTACTCGGCCTCAGCCAGCGCCTTGGCAGCGGCAATGGCCTTCTCCTGTGCCGCAGCGGGACAGTCCTCGTAACGGACGAAGTTGAAGGTGAAGGTACCGCGGGACTGGGTCATGGAGCGCAGGTCGATGGCGTAGCTCATCATCTCGGCCATGGGGACTTCCGCCTCCAGCACCGTCTCGCCGTCGCCGGTGGGGTTCATGCCCATAACGCGGCCGCGGCGCTTGTTCAGGTCGCCCATCACGTCGCCCACAT
>OLHA01000590.1_pt1 | contig 21227 bp, 25 predicted proteins | sample 1605961 | NCBI WGS metagenome assembly OLHA01 (sample SAMN03283288) | human gut metagenome | biome: human-associated habitat; material: feces | host: Homo sapiens | place: Peru | collected 2012
CCTTCGTTTTCCAAACTTTGAATTGAGCCAAAAATCCAGGCTGGGGCTTCTTGCCGAATTGTGCGGTGTTGCCTTAGGTAAATCGCCTACGGCTGAAAAAACCTCGCTGCAGGACAATGCAGAGCTCCGTTCGTTTTTCCTGAGAATTCCCACGCATTGGTGATTGATTTTTGTATGAAAATGGACTATACTATCAGGGCGTATATGTAGAAATATGCCCGCAAGGGCCTTTTTTGTTCGAAAAATCAAGTAATTGGTGGGTTTTGCGCGGGAGGGAAGCGCCTGACGGCAGGATCGGCTGCCTGCGCCGGAAAATGAAACCCGTCGATGTGAGGATGAGAATGTTGAAGAGACATAGTAACATCAAGTGGACGCTGTTTGCCTACGATGTGGTGATCATACTGGCAGTGGAGCTGCTCCTGCTGGAGTTTTCCGGCGAGACGATCCCCTATCCCAGCGTGGTGTATCATATGGGCATGACCTGCGTCTGTGTCTTTGTCGCCCGGTTTGCGGGAAAGATTTACAGCCAGGTGTGGAGATACGGCGGCATCCAGTGCTACATGCGGCTGTTGGCGACGGATGCCGTGGCGTTCGTGTTCAACTATTTTCTGGAGCAGATGCTGATCCCGGCGCGCATTCCCTTTGCCCGGCTGGCGGCCATCTGCTGCACCAATCTGCTGGGTGCGCTGGCCATCCGCATGATCTACCGCTACGCCTACAAGTGCGGCGACAACAGCACGCCCTTCGGCCGGTTCCTGCTGGTGCTGCTGCATCTGTTTGCCGGAGAGCGGGTGTTGGGCGAGCGGACGGAGCACGCCAGCCGCATCAAGATCGCCATCATCGGCGCAGGCCGGGTGGGCGTCAGCCTGGCGGACGACCTGCTGAATAACCCCAACGCCGCCTATTTGCCCCGCTGCTTCGTGGACATCGACCGGGAGAAGGTGGGCCGGGACATCCGGGATATCCCCGTCCTGGCCGAGGGAAGCGCGGCGCTGGCCCAGATGCGCGACCTGGAGATCCAGGAAGTGGTGTTTGCCATGCCCAACCTGGAGGAATCCGCCAAGAAAGCTTTGTTTGAGACCTACGCCGGCGCGGGCTACAAGGTCAAAATCTATGATACACCCACCATGCAGGCCGCGGGAGAGCGGAAGCAGCTGCGGGAATTTGATATTGAGGACCTGCTGTTCCGCAAGCCCATCTATACGCTGAACCAGCGGACCGCCGCCTATTATGTGGGAAAGACCGTCCTGATCACCGGCGGCGGTGGCTCCATTGGCAGTGAGCTCTGCCGCCAGATCGCAAAGCTCGGTCCCCGGCAGCTGATCGTGCTGGATATTTATGAAAACTGCGCCTATGACATCCAGCAGGAGCTGAAGATCGCCTATCCCCAGCTGGATCTGAAGGTGGAGATCGTCAGCATCACCAACAAGGTGGGCGTGGCACGGGTGTTCCAGAAGTACCACCCGCAGATCGTCATCCATGCCGCCGCCCACAAGCACGTGCCCCTGATGGAAAACAACTGCATCGAGGCGGTGGAGAACAACGTGTTCGGCACGCTGAACGTGGTGCAGTGCTGCGAGGAATTCGGCGCGGAGCGCTTTATGATGGTCAGCACCGACAAGGCGGTGAATCCTACCAATGTGATGGGGGCGACCAAACGCCTGTGTGAAATGATCGTCCAGGCGCACAGCATCGATGGCAGGGTAAAGTACAGCGCCACCCGGTTTGGCAATGTACTTGGCTCCGCAGGTTCGGTGATCCCGCTGTTCAAGCGGCAGATCGCCGCCGGCGGCCCCATCACACTGACGGACCGGCGGATTTCCCGCTACTTTATGACCATCCCGGAGGCATCCCAGCTGGTGCTCACCAGCGGCGCCATGGCGCGCAACGGTGAGCTTTTCGTGCTGGACATGGGAAAGCCGGTGTACATCCTGGACCTGGCGGAGAATATGATCCGTCTGTCCGGCGCACAGGGGATCAAAATCGTGGAGACCGGCCTGCGCCCCGGTGAGAAGCTGTGTGAGGAGCTTCTGGTGAAAACCGAGGAACTGGACCGCACCGACAACGAGCTGATCTTCATCGAACGGGATACGCCTGTGACCATGCAGGAGCTGGAGGAAAAGCTGACGCTCCTGCGGCAGGCCATCGCCACCGATGACGACGAGGCAGTACGCCGCGCCATGAAGGCGGCAGTACCCACCTACCGCACCGCCGAAGAGCAGAAGACCGGCGCAGCGGTATGACCTGTACTATATGATTTGTCCCCCGCAGCCTGGAAAAGGGACTGCGGGGGATGCTTTTTGCCCCGGTGCAGAAAATCGGCGGAATTGCATTTGCATCTGACACGGGAAGCTGGTATAATAAAGTACGCAAGATGACACGTAAGATAACACGTAAGATAACACGCAAGTTGAGGGGATTAGATCGCCCACCGCGCAAAAAAAGGAGCCTGCCCGTTTTTATTTGGGCAGGCTTTTGCGGTTGAGGTGTGATACCCACCTCGACACTGTTTCGGCGAGGAAGCGCAGGAGGCAGGCGGCGAGAAATACGATGAGGAAGCCCCACAGGAATACGAGGAGCGGGCTTTTTGAGAGATATAGGATATTCTGGAACTGCGCCGCTCCCGGGGTCAGGAAGAAGAGGGAGTGGAGCAGCCACATGTAGATGCCGCGGGCGGCCAGCAGATCGAAGCATTTCTGAAGCCGCGCCAGGCCACAGGCGGCATACAGGTTGGAAAGCGCGTAGATCAGGCAGGGCGCGAGGAACACATCCAGGTACGCGCGGCTGGAAGCGTAGTACCGGGCGTACAGCAGCGCGGCGCACACCGCGACCCAGAAAAGAGAGGCGGCAGCGCTGACCTTTCTGCGTTTCCAGACGGGATAACGGCTGTCCGCGATCCAGGTTCCGATCATGATGCAGGGCATATAGGTGAGGTAATCCGGCACGTCCCCGTATTGCAGCCAGGGCGCGGCCCACCTGGAAAGACAGTAGTACACGGCCCAGAACGGCGCGACGGCGATAAGTCCCTGCACCAGCCGGTTCGGGCAGGCCCGCATCAGCCGTACAAATGCCAGATAGCTGAAAGCAGCCAGGATAAAGAACCGAACGTACCAGGCAAAGCGGATCAGCAGCTCCCCATGGAAAAAGCACAGGGTGATCTGATCCGGCAGGTCCCGGAGGGAAACGGATCCGGGAGCGGCGAGTTCGTTCAGGATGTATTCGGCTGCCAGGCACCATTCGTAGGCCAGCAGGACTTTACCGATCCGCTGGGCGGCTTTCCTCAGGGATACCTGCCCCTTGCCCCAGCCGTAGCCGGTGATCACCGCAAACATGGCGACGCAGATCTTGAATTGCAGCGCCGCCATCCAGCTCAGCGAGGCTCCGCCGGGCAGATAAATCGCCGGCTCCAGCGCCGCGCCGCCCATCCGCCAGGCCGGAAAGCCCCAGAAATGGTGCATCAGCATCATAATGATGGCGACGGCTTTGATGAAATTGGTTTCATTTCTTGTCAGAAAACAGTCCTGCTTTTCCATTGGCAATACTCCGCCTGTAGAATCCTATCCATATATAGCACAGACCCGGGGAAATCGCAAGGGCCTTTCCGATCGTTATAGAAAGGCGAACACAAAAAAATGCCGAAAGGCTCTCTGCTGGTAAGACAGTAAAATCAAATTTCTTGGAACAGGCATGATCTCGGTCATGGCTGTTCCGCTTTTAGCAGCTCGTCCACGGGGATGTAGCCCACGAGATCATATTCGATATGTACCTTCTGTCTGCGTTTGCCGCTGGACTTGTCGGGCGCTTCTACATATACTGCCTTGACAAGCTCTCTGAGGGCATAGGGGGTCAGCTCTGTGAGGGTGCTGTTCCTCTTTACCCGCTGAACAAACTGCTCTATATTCTCTGCCTGCTGTTCCTGTTCATGGATTTGCTGTTGCAGACCTTTGACCTCAGCCTTGAGGTTTTTCTGTTCCTCGGTGTAGTTTTTGCTCATCATGGCGAAGCGTTCATCATCCAGTTTTCCGGCAACATTGTCCTCATAAATGCGGATGAAAAGACTGTCAAGCTCTCCGATTCGCTTCTCAGCCTGTGCCAGCCGCTTCTGAGACAGCCGCAGCGATTCCTCGCTCTGTATACGGAGCTTTTGCTCCATCTCGGAACGGAAATAGGCATCGTAGCGAGTGACTACCGATATGACCTCCTGAATGTGCTTCCAGACGATCTGTTCCAGTACAACGGCACGGATATAATGTCTGCTGCACTTATCCTTGTTGGTTCGGTGGGTGGAACAGATGAAGAAGTCCTGTCGCTTTTCAAAATAGCTGGTGGTGGAGTAATAGAGCTTTTGCTTGCAGTCGTTGCAGAACACCAAGCCGGAGAACATATTGCTCTTGCCAGTCGCTGGCCTGCGATGCCGCTGCTGCCGTATCTCCTGCACCTTATCAAAGACCTCCAATGAGATGATTGCCGGGTGCGTGTTATAGAAAATCCTGCGATTCTCCATTGGATTCTCCCGCTGCTTCTTGTCATAAATGGAGTTGGTGTAGGTCTTGAAATTGACCGTGCAGCCGGTGTACTCCATGTATTCGAGAATGTAGGCAACGGTGCTTTCGTGCCAACGGTACTCGTTCTCCGGTGTCTGATGCGGCGTTTTTCTGCCCTCTCGCTGCTTGTAGGCGGTAGGGTTCAGCACCATTTCCTTTTCAAGCAAAGCGGCGATCTGGCTTGGACCTTTGCCCTCCATGCAAAGTGCAAAGATACGCGTCACAACCTGTGCCGCCTCTTTATCCACAATCCACGCTTTCGGATCATCGGGATTCCGCTTGTAACCGTATGGAATGTTGGTAGTCAATCGTTCGCCACGCTCGCTCTTTGCCTTATTGACGGCGCGGATTTTGCGGCTGGTATCTTTGGCAAAAAACTCGTTAAACCAGTTCTTGATGCCCGCAATGTCGTTGTCGGTGCTATTGGGGTCAATGGTGTCGAAGTGGTCGTTGATGGCAATATATCGCACGCCGTACTGAGGAAACGTGTAGTTGATATAAAGCCCTGTCAGCGAGGAATTACGACCGAGTCTTGAAAGATCTTTCGTAATCACCACTTCCACATGACCGGCTTCAATTTCCGCAAGCATCCTCTGAAAGCCGGGGCGGTTGGAAAAATCCACGCCGCTGTACCCGTCATCAATAAAGAACGTCGGGTTCGGAAAGTGCTGAGATTTTGCATACTCCATTAACATGACCTGCTGATGCTGGATGGAGTTCGACGGGTCATCCTTGCCGCCTTTTTCCTTGGTGTCCTCTACGGACAGTCTGCAATAAAGCACTGTGATTTTGTCGGTTGCCCTTAACATATTGTTGTCCTCCTTCGGTGGGGCAACTGCCTGAACAGGATTGGATTCTTGATTTATATCAAGAGAAACGTCGTTACTCATCGGCGTCCTCCGTGATACCGTTTTTATCATCGGCGGCGTTCTGTTCCATGATGCGTTTGAGCTTCCTGTCGAGGGCTTCCGTACCCTCATAGCTGCCGGTTACCGTGTATTCCGTGCCGCCATGTTCCTCCACGATTTTGATGTCTGGCAGCCAAAAGGCGGACGGATTTTTCACCACGATGTTGCCATTTTCATCGAAAGAAAACTCCCTCTTGGGGGGCATCGCCGGGGCGTGGCTTGACCTTGGCATACGGGTCAGGAATGGAGAAATAAAACGAGCGGATTTCAGCGTCCTCCTCGCCGTTATCAAAAACATCATCGGCAAAAATCTCGTCCAGTTCCTCGCCGGTCAGTTCGATGATCTCATTGTCATTTTCTTTCGGATTCACTTCGTCAAGCCTCCTTCACTTCAGTTCATTTTATGTAAAAATTCAGTCGGAGTAGCAAAACGGACGAACGCCGTCAATGGTCAAGATGAACGGCTGCGCCGCCATTGACTTCCGTCCGTCCGTTTCGCTTTTTGGCAGACAAGGCGGCAGTTGCCGCCGATTTCCATTTGGGAAATGGCGCTTGCTAACATGAGAAACGAAGAATAGCAAGCAAATCAAGTGGGGCCCCACTTGAGAAAATCGCTGTACTTGCCACCTGCTGAACTTGCAGAATAGCAAGCAAATCCGGTGAGTACCCACACCGGAGCTTGCCATTCTGGCAAGCAATGCACGGCGGTACCCACTCGTGCAAAAACTTGTTGGGCAGCATCCCAAACCCTTTAACAATTTCGGAGAAATTGGCTGCGCACTGGTAGTGCTGAACACTTATTACTTCCCTTTCATAAGCGCATACAAAAAACCAACAATACTGTTTTTCCGTGGCCTATATCTGCGAGGATATTTATAGTAGGTCTTTTTAACCTTGCCTCCGTAACCATTGCTAACCCATCGTTCTTTTTTACTGATATATTTTCTTTTTCTCATGGAAGACCTCATACATTATACAGCTCTAAGTCATCAAGCGTGACTTTCTATGTAACGAATAACTTTATTGACGTACTCGCTGCATTCTGGTGTACCAGCATACCAAATATTTGCTTGTCCAAAGCCAATTCCGTCTTGCCTTGCTCGTGGAACAACAAATGTTCTTTGATCTTCCGGCAGTAAAAATCCATCTTTTCTATCTGCTTGGATGTTGAAAAATCTACCATTGTAAAATGGTCTGCGCCTAAATACAGTTGCATTTTTATACCAACCGACAATTACTGTTTGACCGTTTTCAGGCTTGGCACAGAAGACAACCAAAACATCATCAAGATATGTCTTTCCCTTTGCGAAAGAATCAATTCTTTCAATATGTAAAGAGTTGTATGTGTTAGTTGCGATACCTTCTTCGTAGCCAATACGATACTTAGTTTCTACAAATCCCCTGTATTGTCCATCGGCACATTCTTCAAAATTATGCTTTTCATAAGCATCGTGCATTTTTGCAACATAGGCTCCGCCGTTTTTCGGAGCAACCCTGTCAAGACGCGTGTTGTAGTACGGCAAGTACGAAATATTGCAAAACAAAATGCGTATCACAATTTAGCCCTCCTTCTGTATTCTTTCCCGTACATATTCCTCAGTTAATTCGATATACCCCCAACCATTTCTGACTATGCCAGCCCATTCAAGAATGGCAACCAAAGCAAATGTTGGGTCAAAACAACTTTCCCCCGTAGTTTTTCCAAAATAGTTCTTCATAATTGCTCCGGCAACTGTTGTTTCTTCACACCCTGGATCGCCAAGTCTTCTCCGTCCATATCCCTTTTTTGCCTTGCCGCCCTGTGATTCCAACAATTCAGTAATAACATCAAAGACTGAGTATTCATAATCTAAAATTTCATCGCAGGAGAACTTTTCCTCATCCACGATGCGAAGAACATACTCTTTCCCCTTGTATGTGCGGACAGTGGCTAAGCCGTTACAACTTATCAGTTTTGCTTTAACAATATCGGATGCTTTGCTACTTTGAGGATCTATTTTCCATGTGCTTGTATCAATATCTTCAACAGAATAAGGCTGTACATTATCCACCAGATTCATTGCAACAAGCAAATCATTTAGTTTCTTTTTCGCGGCAGGGTATGATATCCCTTGCTCCGTTTGTAGTGATTTAAGATTTCCTTGACTCTTCAAAAAAGATAATAGAAAAGAGATTTGCTCATCTGAAAGCTTATCAAAGACACTAACTTCAAAATCTTTCTTGATTTCCAAGCCGCAACTGCCACATTGTAATGTGGAAATATGAAGCTCTCCACCGCAAGACGGGCAAGAGGAAATAAAATTATACATACGGACACCTCCACTTAAAATTATAATCAACTATCGCAAAATTGTCAATAGTTAGTATTGAATTATATTATTCTAATTTAAGGAAGAGAGATTGCCTTGTAACTGTTCTTAAGTTTTTCAGACCAAAATCATTTGTTGCGTATTTGGTAAAGTTATCCACCCCGGAGCGAAACAATTTCGCCAAATCGTTTTTCTCGAATCTGTGAAATAAATATGCCGAAAAGTAAGTATTGTAACGCTTCTAAATTCTTTCGCGCCGATGGGGTAAGGCGGATATACCCGCATTTGTACTAAGCTATACAGAGCAGAAAACAAGCGTTTTTCGACCCTTAAACGCATAAAAACAGGCGGCATCCAACCGAAGTTGAATGTCGCCTGTTTTGTCCAATCCTATCTGACAGATGCCGATTTCGTACTTTTCTCAAATTACTGTCTTATCGGCACACGGCGAACCGCCGCCTTTTTGCGTGTTTTTTCAGAAACGGGGCATGCTGTTTCTGAAAGGGGCAAGGCGTATGAACAGAAAGATGAAAAGGATCGTTTGGGGCGGCTGTGCCGCGGCGGCAGCGGCGGCGGTGATCTCCCGTGGGCTTTCCAACGCCTTCGACCGGCAGATGGTGGGGGCCGCCCTCGACCGCGCGGAGCCGAAGCTGCTGCGTAAAAGGAAGGGAAACGTCCGGGGCGGCGGCCAGGGGGACCGGGAAATCATGGCCTATTGCAGCCGGATGCGGAAGAAGCTGGAGCAGACGCCCCATGAGGTGATCCATATCCAGGGTCAGGATGGGACAACGCTGGTGGGGCATCTGCTGCGGGCGGAGAATGCGCAGCGGGTGGTGCTGGCCATGCATGGGTGGCGCTCCAACTGGGCGCGGGACTTTGGCGCGGTGGCGGATTTCCTGAGGGAATGCGGCTGCACGGTGCTGTACGCCGAGCAGCGGGGCCAGGGCCGAAGCGGCGGCGAATACATGGGCTTTGGCATGATCGAGCGGTTCGACTGCCTGGAATGGATACGATGGCTCAATGGAAACGGGTTTGGGACGCTGCCCATTTACCTGGCGGGAATTTCCATGGGCGCGGCCACAGTGCTGATGGCAGCGGGCTTTCGGGAGCTGCCGGAGAATGTGGCGGGGGTGATCGCTGACTGCGGCTTTACCTCTGCCCAGGCGGAATGGCAGCATGTGAGTGAAAACAACCTCCGCAGGGACTTTCGCCGCCGCCGCGCCCACGTGGACGCCCTGTGCCGCCGGAAGATCGAGGTGAGATCCGATGGCTATTCCACCCTGGACGCCATGAAGAGCTGCCACGTTCCCATCCTCTTTATCCACGGGGCGGACGATTCCTTTGTCCCCGTGGGGATGACTCTGGAAAACTACGCCGCCTGCAAGGCCCCCAAGCAGCTGCTCATCGTCCCCGGAGCTGATCACGGCATGAGCTACTTCTATGACCGGGAGGGCTATGAAAAGGCCGTCCTTCAATTCTTCCGGGAGCACGGCTAGGGAACTGCTGAATATAATGTGCTTTCTTGCTGAATCATGCGGTGCCGCCCTTGCAATTTTTGGGTGATTGTGCTAAAATGAGGCCATAAATTTCATGGTAAGGAGCAATCATTATGCAGGATATCGGCAAGCAATTTCACATTCGCTGTGTTCAGGGGGACGTGGGCCGCTATGTGTTTCTCCCCGGTGATCCGGGGCGGTGCGAGTCCATCGCATCTTATTTTGACAATCCCGTCCATGTGGGCATGAACCGGGAATATAACATCTACACCGGGACGCTGTGCGGGGAGAAGGTCTCCGTCTGCTCCACCGGCATCGGCGGCCCCTCGGCCTCCATCGCCATGGAGGAGCTGACCGCCATCGGCGCGGACACCTTTATCCGGGTGGGCACCTGCGGCGGCATCGATCTGGACGTACAGCCCGGCGATGTGGTGGTGGCCAACGGCGCGGTGCGCTATGAGCACACATCGCTGGAGTATGCCCCCATCGAGTTCCCCGCCGTGCCGGATTTCGGCATCACGCTGGCGCTGAAGGAGGCCAGTGAGGCGCTGGGCTACCGCACCCATGTGGGCGTGGTGCAGTGCAAGGATTCCTTCTATGGTCAGCACAGCCCGGAGAAGTCCCCGGTGTATTATGACCTGCTGCAAAAATGGGACAGCTGGAAGCGCCTGGGCGTCAAGGCCAGCGAAATGGAGTCTGCCGCCCTCTTTGTGGTGGCCGCCGCACTGCATGTGCGCTGCGGCAGCTGCTTCCACGTCATCTGGAACCAAGAGCGGGAAAAAGCCGGCATGTTCATGAAGCTCACCGAGGACACCACCGGCGCGGTCCGCGTGGGCATCGAGGCCATGAAGCGGATTATCCAGGCGGATCAGAAGAGATAAACCGTAAAAAATGCGGCTCCTTGGAGCCGCATTTTTGGGGTTATTCCTTTTCCACGTAGCTGACAAAGCCCAGGGTGAGATAGTCCAGGTATACCTGCTTATCCGGGCTTTTGCCCATGGTGACCCGGCGGCACTCCACCCGCCAGACGGGACTTCCGGCCAGGGTGTCGCGGGTGATCTCAAAAACATGGTTCCAGCTGCGCCCCTCCATGGCCTCATTTTCACCCCGGCTGAAGCTGATCACCTCTGTCCGGCGGAAATGGAACGTGGGAAAAGCGTTGCGCAGGAATGCTTCGAAAAGCGTCTGCGCGTCCAGAACGCTGCCCTGCTGAAAGGTCCTGCGGATCATTGCACTGTAATCTTCCATGCCAGTATTCCTCCTTATCGTAGCTTTAATATAGCGGAAAAATTGGAATATGTCAATAAGGCACGGGGGGAAAAATCGAAAGGTAATTGTACATAATGCCAATTCCTTGGAGGTGCTCCTGTGAACGAAAAGAGAAAGACGCCTGCCTCCCGCATCGCCCTGGGGGGTGTGCTGGCGGCGCTGGCAGTGGTGATCATGAGCCTGGGGGGCCTGATCCCCATTATGACCTATGTCAGTCCCATGCTGTGCGCGCTGGTGCTCCAGCTGGTGATGGAGCTGTGCGGGGTGCGGCTTGCATGGGCCTGGTATGGGGCGGTGGCCATCCTCTCGTCGCTGCTGTCGGCGGACAAGGAGGCGGCGGCCGTGTTCGTCCTTCTGGGCTATTACCCCATTGTGAAGCCGAAGCTGGACGCGCTTCGCCTTTCCTGGCTGTGGAAGCTGCTGCTGTTCAATGTCAGCGTGGGCGTGATGTATTTTCTCCTGCTGCGGCTGCTGGGCATGGCGCAGCTCCGGGTGGAATTTGAGGAATTCAATACGGTAATGCTGATCGTCATGCTGGCAATGGGCAATGTGACCTTTTTCCTGCTGGACCGGCTTTTACTGCGGAACCCGCTGTGCAGGAGGAAACGCTGATGGAGAAGCCCTGGCAGCTGTATATCCTGCGCTGCGCCGACGGGACGCTGTACACCGGCATTGCCGTGGATGCCGAAAAGCGCCTGGCCATGCACCGCAGCGGCCGGGGCGCGAAGTATACCAAGGGCCGCGGCCCGCTGGAGCTGGTCTATCTGGAGGAATGCGCCTCCCATTCCGACGCCCTGCGGCGGGAGCTGGCGGTGAAGAAGCTGACCAGAGCGCAAAAGGAGGCGCTGCTCCAAAAACGCTGAGACGATCAGAAAACGAAAATGTGCAAAAAATGCCGCAAGGGGGATGGAATGGGTGGAATGAAGATCATAAAAGGAATGGGAAAGCTGCTCTCACGTCTGGCGGAATACCTTGCGGTCCTTTGGCGGCAGCGGCAAAGGCGCAACCAGTGGATGGCCCGGCGCTATACGTCCGCCATGCTGGCGCTGATCGGTACGCTGGTGTGTTTGGCCGTGGCGGTGTATGCGCTGTTTGTCAGCCCCTGCCTGGGGGTGGCCAACGACAGCATCGGCGATCAGAAAATGAGCGAGTACGGCCTTTCCTACCGGGAGGCCGACCGGGGCGAAGATCCGGCGCGGTTTTCCTCCAACGAATATTTCACCCGGTCGTATGAGACGGCCCGCACCGGCGATCCGATCCATTCCTCCCAGAATCTGTTTGTTCGGGCGGCCATGGCGCTGGACGCGGTGGTCACCTCCGGCGGCCTGTTCGATGTGCGCTTTCTGGCGCTGGTGTACCTGGCGCTGTACCTGCCTGCGGTGTATCCGGTGCTGAAAGCAGGGCTGGAGCGGGTGCGCTACTTTTCCGAAGCGGTGGCTGTGACAGCGCTGGGGTGCTGATCTTTGCGGACATCTCCTATCTACCGCCTGTTCTGTCTGCTGCTGACGGACGACGCGGAGTATGAAAAAATGTCCAAGGCCTCCAACCCCTACGGAGACGGCCATGCCAGCGAGCGCATTGCGGACGTCCTGGAATTCGGGAGCTGCGAGCAGATCGGCTGACCGGCCGCGTCAAAGAAAAACCGCCGTATACAAAGCCGGAGCGTCCTTGCGGGATGCTCCGGCTCTCTTGACAAGCGGGGGAAAACGCCGTATGATGGCGGCGGAGGTGAAGCGGGATGTATCGAATCTTTATTGTGGAGGACGATGAGGGGATCGCCAGAGGCGTCGCCCAACTGGTAAACGCCTGGGGAATGGAGGCGGTGACCGTCCGGGACTTTCGGAATGTCTCCGGGGAGTTTGCCGCCTGTAATCCCCAGCTAGTGCTGATGGACATTGGGCTGCCCTTTATGAACGGCTATCACTGGTGCAGTGAGATCCGGCGGGTGTCCAAGGTGCCCATCATTTTTCTGTCCTCCGCGTCGGACAATATGAATATCATCATGGCCATGAATATGGGGGCGGATGATTTTATTCCCAAGCCCTTCGATGGCAGCGTCCTGATTGCTAAGATCCAGGCGCTTCTGCGCCGGGCCTATTCCTTTGGCGAGAGCAGTCCTGTGTTGGAGCACCGGGGGGCGATGCTGAATACCGGCGACAATTCCCTTGTCTACCAGGGAAAGCAGATCAGTCTGTCCAAGAATGAGTACCGCATTCTCCTGGAGCTGATGAGGAGCCGGGGCAAGGTGGTCAGCCGGGAAAGGCTGATGGAGGCGCTGTGGCAGACCGATGATTTTGTGGATGAAAACGCCCTGACGGTAAACGTGGGCCGACTCCGCAAAAAGCTGGAGGCCGCCGGACTGAGCGATTTTATTGTGACCAAGTTTGGCGTGGGCTATCTGATCGACTGAGGTGCGGGATGAAACGGGATCGGTTTGCAACATTAAAATATCCGGCGCTGCTGCTTCTGTGCGGCGGAATTTTTGCCGTGACCTTCCGGCTGTTCCATCTGCCGGTGGCGGCGGCGCTGTATCCCAGCGCGCTGTGTACGCTGGTGCTGCTGTGCGTGTTTGGCTGGGAGCATTGGCAGCGGAGGAGGAAGCTGGAAAAGCTCACTGCCCTGGCGGCTCTGCCGGACGATCTGCCGGAGCGGCTGGGGGAATTTACGGGCGTGGAGGACGCCGCCTACCGGGAGATCATCCTGGGCCTGATCCGCCGGGCCGAGGAGACCCAGCGGGAGACCCAGCGCCGGGAGGAGGAGCGGAAGGATTACTACACCACCTGGGTGCACCAGATCAAAACGCCCATTGCCGCCATGCGCCTGATGCTGGAAAGCGAGGATTCGTCCTTCAGCCGCAGCCTGGGGGAGGAGCTTCAGCGCATTGAGCAGTACGCGGAAATGGTGCTGACCTATCAGCGGCTGGACAGCGTGGACACGGACTATGTGTTCCGGGAGTGCTGCCTGGATAAGCTGGTAAAGGGAGCCGTCCGCAAATTTGCTGCCCAGTTTATCCGCAAGGGGCTTCGCCTGGAATACACACCCATCGAGCAGAGCGTGGTCACGGACGAGAAGTGGCTCACCTTCGTGGTCGAGCAGCTGCTGTCCAATGCCCTCAAGTACACGCCTCAGGGGGCGGTGTCTATCTACTGGGAGGATGGCTTCCTGTGCATCCGGGATACCGGCATTGGCATCGCGGCGGAGGACCTGCCCCGTATTTTTGACCGGGGCTATACCGGCGGCAACGGCCGCAGCGATAAAAAGGCCACGGGCCTGGGGCTTTACCTGTGCCGCCGCATCTGCGCGAATCTGGGTCACGGCATTTCCGCCCAGTCCGTCCCCGGCCAGGGAACACTGATCCGCCTGGACCTGCGCCAAAGAGAAAACGTATACGAATAAAAGAAGCTGGAGCATCCTCCGGCTTCTTTCACAAATATGACAATCTTGTTCGTTTTGCCCTCCATACTGTAATGGGAATCACAGGCGGGAAAGGAGCGCGTGCGCTATAATGGTGCCATCAAAGGAAAGGAATGAATCGAATATGAAAAAGATGAACAGAACCATTTGCCTGATCGCGTTCCTGGCCGTGGCAGCCGTGTGCGCCAACCGAAACCGCCGGGATGAGGAAGAGGAGGATGAACAATGAGCCTTCTGACCGTTGAGCACCTGAGAAAGGTATATACCACCCGCTTCGGCGGAAACAGCGTGGAGGCCCTTCGGGATGTGAATTTCACCGTGGAGCGGGGCGAGTACACCGCCATCATGGGCGAGTCCGGCTCCGGCAAGACCACCCTGCTGAATATTCTGGCCGCCCTGGATAAGCCCACCTCCGGTACGGTGCTGCTGGAGGGGAAGAACCTGGCAAACATCAAGGAAAAGGACATTGCCGCTTTCCGCCGGGACAACCTGGGCTTTGTGTTCCAGGAATTCAACCTGCTGGATACCTTCAATCTGGAGGACAACATCTATCTTCCCATGGTACTGGCCGGAGTCCCTTACCAACAGATGAGGGAGGTGCTTGGCCCCATTGCCGCTGAGTTGGGAATTGCCCACCTGCTGAAAAAATACCCCTATGAGGTCTCCGGCGGCCAGAAGCAGCGGGCGGCGGTGGCCCGTGCGCTGATGATGAAGCCCAAGATCGTCCTGGCCGACGAACCCACCGGCGCGCTGGATTCCAAGTCCACCGACGAGCTGCTGCGCCTGTTCGGTCAGATCCACAAGGGCGGCCAGACCATCCTGATGGTCACCCACTCCGTTAAGGCCGCCAGCTGTGCCGACCGGGTGCTGTTCATCAAGGATGGTCAGGTATTCCACCAGCTCTACCGGGGCCAGTGCAATAACGAGCAGCTGTATCAGAAGATATCGGATACCCTGACCATGCTCCAGACGGGAGGCGACGAGGCGTGAAAAAAGCGCTCTATTTCCGCCTGGCCTGCTCCGGCATCCGAAAGAACCGAAAGCTGTACATCCCCTATCTGCTCACCGCCATCGGCATGGTGATGATGAGCCACATCATGCAGTGCCTCAGCTACGCCCCGGCGCTGAACGCCATGCGGGGCGGCGGCCAGATAGAGATGATCCTGTCGCTGGGCAAAATCGTGGTGGCGGCATTCGCGGCGCTGTTTCTGCTGTATACCAATTCGTTTCTCATTCGCCGCCGGTATCGGGAGTTTGGTCTTTACAATGTGCTGGGCATGGACAAAAACGCTCTGTGCCGGGTGGTGCTCTGGGAAAATCTGATCGTGGCGGCGCTGGGCCTGGCCCTGGGCATCGGCCTGGGAACGCTGCTGTATAAGCTGGCAGAGCTGGGCCTGGTAAACATGGTGCGCGGCCGGGTGGACTATACCTTTACCGTCCGGGCGGAAAGCTTTGTGTATACGCTGATCGTCTTCGCCATTATTTTTGCGCTGGTGACGGTGCGCTCTCTGATCCAGGTGCGCCTGTCCCGCCCCATGGAGCTGCTGCGCAGCGAGAGTGCGGGGGAGAAGCCGCCGAGGGCAAATTACCTCCTGGGCCTGCTGGGCCTGGCGCTGCTGGGCGGGGCCTATTATATGGCCGTCACCATTTCCAACAGCGTGGCTGCCCTCACCGTTTTCTTTCTTGCGGTGCTGATGGTCATTGCGGCGACCTATCTGCTGATGATTTCCGGCAGCGTGGTGCTGTGCCGCCTGCTGCAAAAATGGAAGAGCTATTACTATAAAAAGCAGCACTTCGTCTCCGTTTCCTCCATGGCCTACCGCATGAAGCGCAACGGCGCGGGCCTTGCCTCCATCTGCATCCTGGCGACCATGGTGCTGGTGATGATCTCCTCCACCAGCAGCCTGTACATCGGCGCGGAGGACTCTTTGAAAGCCCGCTATGCCCATGACAGCGGCTTTTCGGTGGATGTGCGGGTGCCGCAGAGAATGGATGAGGCCCACAGCAAGGAAATCCTGGATAATTTCCACAGGATCTATGCGGAAAATCAGGTGGAGCCGACGGCGGAGGAGTATTATTTTTACGCCTCAATTGCGGCAGCCATAGCAGACGGCGAGGCCCAGCCGGATCGCTCGGAGGTCGACCAGGTGGGAGGCTATGGGAATCTGCGCCTGCTGACGTTCCTGAGCCAGGCGGATTATAATCGGATGTACGGGACGGATGTGAAGCTGCAGCCAGGTCAGGCGTTGATCGATCTTCATAACTGCACCTATGATTGGGACACGATGAAGATACACGGTATGGAATTCCAGATTGTGGGCAATACCGCCCAGCATATTGTGACGGGGGAGATATCCGTATCCGTGATCCCCACGATTACGCTGATCGTTTCTGACCTGCAGGAGCTGGAGCCGCTGACCAGCCTGAAATACACATTCTCCGGCAGCCAGACCGTGCGGAATATGCTCGGCTGCGAGTTCTACTATGGTGCGGACTTTGACCTGCCGGAGGATCGGATCGTGGCGATTCACAAGATGATGCGCGACAGCATCCCGGCGCTTCCCATGGCGGCAAACGGCATCGGCTGGTCCAGCGAGTGCCAGGCGCTGCAGCGGGAGAGCTTCTATATCACCTACGGCGGCCTGTTCTTCATCGGCATCATGCTCAGCATCATCTTCATTGCGGCGGCCGCGCTGATCATCTACTATAAGCAGGCCAGCGAGGGCTATGAGGATCAGTCCCGCTTTGCCATCATGCGCAAGGTGGGCATGACACAGCAGGATATTAAGAAAAGCATCAATTCTCAGGTGCTCACGGTGTTTTTTACACCGCTGCTGCTGGCCGGCGTTCACCTGGCCTTCGCATTCCCTCTGGTATGGCAGCTGCTGCAAATGTTCAACCTGCATAACAAGCGGCTCGTCATCCTGACCAACGTGGGCTCGTTCCTGATCTTCTGCGTTTTTTACGTGGTCATCTACAAATTCACCGCCCACGCCTACTACCGCATCGTCAGCGGAAAGGAAAGAGAATAAAAAATCGCCCCATTTGTCAGGCATTGTGTCATATTGCCTGACAAATGGGGCGCGGTTTATTCTGCCCGGTGTGTTATTCGTCCCAGAACAGCTCGTCCAGGGTTTTGCCCAAGGCGTGGCAGATGGCGAGGCAGAGCTTGATGGTGGGGTTGTAGTCGCCCTTTTCAATGGCGTTGATGGTCTGGCGGGAGACGCCCACCAACTGCGCCAGAGCCTCCTGGCTCAGATCCTTGGAGGCCCGTGCGGCTTTCAGACGGAGATTTTTCATTCTTCCTCCTTGCGGCCTGCCCGGTGCGCCAGCAGGGCAATTATGATGACTACCCATATGGCGGCCACCTGGAAATTCAGAATGCCGAAGATAACCTTGTCCGGGTCGGTATGGCGTATATTGAGAATTCCGTTGCAGACCATGATGGCAATGAAGTAGGCACCCATGATGTAATAGCGGCGGGGCTTGACCTTGAAGCCAATGTAGGCGTCGTAGTGGATCGCGGTCACAGCGAAGACGGTAACGCCCAGCAGAAGCGCGCCCATGCTCCACGGCAGGCTGCGGCCGGGCAGCAGCTCGCAAAAGTCCAAACAGGCGATGATGGCTCCCGCGATCAGCGTGGTGAAGAACCCCGCCCGAAAGGCCTTGCCCCGCCCGACCATCTGCCGCTCGTCATATTCGCAGTCGCCCGCTTTTTTGCACAGCACGCGGATGAGGAAGAACAGCCCCACGCTGAGAGCTGCACCAGCCAGAATGCCGAGTACATAATAATTCATGATCGTTACCTCCCAAATGGTTTTCTTGAATGACAATATGCTAGCATATATCTGTCATATTGTCAAGTATAATTTACAAAATAAATGATATCATTTCCATAACGCTATGTTCTTTTTGATTGACAAATGAGAACAGATGTTCTATAATAAAATCAAAATTGGGGGAAATTACCCGAGCTGCCCCTTTTCAGGGATAATGTTATCAGCTTAGGGGAATATCATCTTGCTGCCCCCTCAGTCAGCCCTTACGGGCTGCCAGCTCCCCCATCGGGGAGCCAAGATTAGGGGAAAATATCAGGAAGGGAGGGGAACCCGTGGGGAAGAGCTATGTTGCCATCGATCTGAAATCCTTTTATGCCTCGGTGGAGTGTGTCGAGCGGGAGCTGGATCCGATGCGGACCAACCTGGTGGTGGCGGACGCGGGACGGACGGAAAAGACCATCTGCCTGGCGGTGTCCCCCTCGCTGAAGGCCTACGGGATCCCGGGGCGGGCGCGGCTGTTTGAAGTGGTGCAGAAGGTGGCGGAGGTGAATGCCCTGCGCAGGAGCAAAGCGCCGAACCGTCAGCTCACCGGCAAGAGCAGCGACGCTTATCTTCTGGCCAAGCACCGGGACTGGGAGGTGGACTATATCGTTGCCCCGCCCCAGATGGCCCACTATATGTATATCAGCTCCAAGATCTACGAGCTTTACCTGGAATATGTCGCCCCGGAGGACATCCATGTGTACTCCATCGATGAGGTGTTCATCGATGCCACCCCCTATCTGAAAATCTACGGCGTGGATGGCCGGGGCTTTGCGGAAATGCTGATCCGCCGGGTGATGGACTGCACCGGCATCACCGCCACGGCAGGGGTCGGCACCAATCTGTACCTGTGCAAGGTGGCCATGGACATTGTGGCCAAGCACGTGGAGCCGGACAAGCGGGGGGTGCGGATCGCGGAGCTGGACGAAATGACCTACCGGCAGCTGCTGTGGGCCCACCGGCCGCTGACGGACTTCTGGCGGGTGGGCCGGGGCTACGCCAGGAAGCTGGAAAAGCACGGCCTGTACACCATGGGGGACATCGCCCGTTGCTCTCTCGGCGAGCAGACGGACTTTTTCAACGAGGACCTTTTATACTCCCTCTTCGGCATCAACGCGGAGCTGCTGATCGACCACGCCTGGGGGTATGAACCCTGCACCATCGGGGACATCAAGGCGTATAAGCCCACCACCAATTCCGTCAGCTCCGGCCAGGTGCTCACCTGCCCCTACGACTGGGAAAAGACCCGCCTGGTGGTGCGGGAGATGGCCGACCAGCTGACGCTGGACCTGGTGGAAAAGGGCCTGACCACCAATCAGCTGACCCTCACCATCGGCTACGATGTAGAGAGCCTGACCCGCCCGGAGATTCGGGATAAATACCACGGCGAGGTGGTGACCGACGGCTACGGGAGGAAAATTCCAAAGCATTCCCACGGCACCGCCAATCTGGATCGGCGCATGTCCTCCACCAAGAAGATCATGGAGGCGGTGACGGCCCTGTATGACCGCATTTCCAACAAGGATCTATTGGTACGCCGTCTGACCCTCACCGCCAACTTCCTGGAGCGGGAGGACGCGCCAAGGGAGAATTTTGAGCAGCTGGACCTGTTCGGCGACGCCCAGCGCAGAGCGGCGGAGGATGTGGAGCTGGAGCGGGAGAAGCGCCGCCAGAGGGCCATGCTGGGCATCAAAAAGAAGTTTGGGAAAAACGCCATCGTCCGGGGGATGGATCTGGAGGAGGGAGCCACCACCATTTCCCGCAACGGCCAGATCGGCGGACACAAGGCATAGGAGGCAACCATGAAGGATATTTACAGGAGCTTTGAGAATTTTGAAAATGAGCGGTATCTGCTCCGCACCGTTACCATGGCCGATGCTCCGGCCTTGCTCCAGGTTTACAGCGACAAGCATGCGCTCCCGTTTTTCAACAGCGACAACTGCCACGGGGATAATTTTTACGATACGACCCTGGAGCGGATGCAAAAGGCCATCGATTTCTGGCAGGATTCCTATGACAACGGCTGGTTCGTCCGCTGGTGCATTGTGGATAAGGCAGCCGGGCAGGTGATCGGGACGGTGGAGCTGTTTACCCGCAGCTCGGATGATGCGTATGACAGCGCTGCGGTTCTGCGGCTGGATCTGCGCAGTGACTGCGAGGAAGAGAATCGGATCGCGGCAATTCTTTCCCTGCTGCTGCCGCAGATTCCCGCGTTCTTCGCCCCCAGGGTGATCACGAAAGCGCCCTGCTATGCGGTGGAGCGGCAGGCGGCGCTGAGGCTGCTGGGCTTCCACCCCAGCAGCGCGCTTCTGATTGGAGAGGATGGTTACGCCTACAATGGATATTGGGAAAACGCACAAATATGACGATATTCTCCATCTGCCGCGCCCTGTGTCCGGCCGCCATGCCCGCATGTCCATGGTGGATCGTGGCGCGCAGTTTTCGCCCTTCGCCGCGCTGGTGGGCTATGAGGATGTGCTGAAGGAGAGCGCCCGCCTGACGGAGGCGGAGACCGACCTGGAGGCCGACGGCAAGGAGCTGCTGAACCGGGCGCTGTGCTATCTGGCCGACCATCTGGAGGAAACCGGCCAGGTGCGTTTTCTCTGCTTCCGGCAGGACGAAAACAAGCCTGGCGGCAGCTACGTGTGGGTATGCGGCAGGGTGAAGAAGCTCGACCCGTACCGCAACGCCGTGATGCTGGAAAACGGTGAAATGATTTTTATTGAAAATATCCGCGCCATTGAGGGCGTGGAGTGGGAGCAGCCATGAACAAATGGAACGCAGCCGTGATCCACAGCCAGCGCAGAACATTGAGCATCCAGATCACCCCGGAGGGGGAGCTGGTCGTCCGCGCCCCGGCCCGCCTGCCCCAGCGGGAGATCGACCGCTTTCTGGAGGAGAAGGCCGCTTGGATCGAAAAGACCATGGAAAAGGTGCGCGCGGCCAACCAAGCGGGGGAGGAAGCGCCCCTGCGCGCCGAGAATATTCAGGCTCTGGCCCGGCAGGCGGCAAAGGAGCTTCCGCTCCGGGTGGCAGCCTATGCGCAGCGGATGCAGGTCACCTATGGCCGCATCACCATCCGCAGCCAGACCGGACGGTGGGGCAGCTGCTCCAGCGCGGGCAACCTAAATTTCAATTGCCTGCTGATGCTGGCCCCGGAATCCGTGCAGGACTACGTGATCGTCCACGAGCTGTCCCACCGCCTCCATATGGACCACTCCGCCGCCTTCTGGCGCACGGTGGAGGCGGTGCTGCCGCAATACAAAAGGGAAGAGGCCTGGCTCAAATCCCAGGGAAAGCTCCTGCTGGCGCGGATGCGCAGCGGCCGAAAATAGGCCATGTGCATCAAATGGAAGCAAATGTGCGCTTGTTGGAAACATCTAAGGCAACACCGCGCAATTGTGTCTGCGCGCCGCAGCCGTCTTTTTGCCCCACTTCTTCAGTTTGATACTATTTCCTGATTAAA
>OLHA01000591.1_pt1 | contig 21224 bp, 13 predicted proteins | sample 1605961 | NCBI WGS metagenome assembly OLHA01 (sample SAMN03283288) | human gut metagenome | biome: human-associated habitat; material: feces | host: Homo sapiens | place: Peru | collected 2012
CTGTCATATTCCCGCTTTTAGAGGACGTGGGTTAAATTTAGGGATCGACTAACTTTCGGTGTATCGCACTAATATCAAGACAATTATAAGCAATGTGTTATTAAACAAATAATATGTTGACAATTAACGATTTGCAATATTTTGTGGTCAACTCGTATATATTTTTAAGCTTCATCTTCTATATTTTCGTGCCGTTATTTTAAATATGATATAGTACAGTATAGCAAGGTTAATGACAAAATTCCCATTCCAAAAGAAATCCATACGCCACTGTTTAATCGCATCGAACTGATCATACGGCACTAATAACTGAAACACGTTCCTAAGTATGAATAATTACCAGATCCGTGGAAAAACTCTATGTAATTACCATAACCAGTACCATTTACAAATGTTAAACTTGTTTTGTTTTCCCACTCATTAATGGCCCTTTCAACATTTGATTGTAAAGAAAAATCTTGTGCGAATTATAATACACCGTATTACCAGGCCAATATTATATAACATCCGTTATTGCTCCAGATCTTGTCATAATAGTTTCAGTTTGCTCTTTTGAAAGGAGAATATCTCCTTCTATAATGGCAACAGAATCAGAAAAATGTCTTGAACCATTTTGAAAAGATTCGGCATTCGACATACATTATAATGGAGTATTTGTCAAAAGCGGGACATCAGAGTCTTTTAATATTTTTGACACAACAGAGAGAAGCGTATATTCACAGGAAGACGCATCCTGAGGAGGATCAAGTATTTCTTGCGCATTAACAAGCAGTTCGTACTCGTAGCCACTTTCATAGTTGAAGCCATCTATCTGGCTATGACTAATTTGCCAGACAGGGTTGTTGTCAACCTTTATCCAATAGCATGTCTCAGGCCCATTGGCTCCTGTAGCGGTGATTGTCTTTGATGCAACAATCCATTTTTCTTCCCAGCTTTTGCCATAGATAGTAGATTCTCCATCAGATTTATTACAACCGACAGAGAGAACGGCGAGAAGAGACAAAACATAAAAAAGAAGTTGTTTGTTCATAAAAAGTCTTTGTCCAAAGTTTTACAAAAAAAAGAATTGATTCCCAATCGTTAAGAATAATCATAGGGCATACTGCTTCTACGATTTCAGAGGTCAGTCTCCTATGTTGAGTCAATCGCTAGTCACGCCTACAGTACTGTCCGGCCACTAGGTCATAGGATCATATACAATACTATATCACAAATTTATAATACATTACACGGAAAAGCAAGAGTAATTTATAAAAGAGCAAATAAGTTTGCAGAGTGGCACTTGAGCCAGTTCTCGCAAGCCATTAATAAGAGCAAAAGAATCTTCGCGCAACTCATGTTGCGAATTTAGCAAGTGTGTCGGCCCGTTCCACAAGGAGATTCTTGACAGAAAAGTGTAGAATACCGCATTCTTCCGCCGAAAGGCCGCACGGTATTTCCGTGGAGACCAAGCAACTGAAGATCAACAAAATGACGCACCCTCCTCAGCCCTATGTCAGGCACAAGGAGGGTGCGTCAGTATATTCATTTACAAGAGTTTACGCTCCACGGCTGGAGGGAGGCTCGCTCTGGCGACGGCATCCGGCAAGGCTTCAAGGCCAGGCCGGATGCCGCATCGGGAAAGGCTATCGTTCCCAGGCGAGGGCGGAGGCGCCGAGGATGGCGGCGTCGGACTCCTTGAGCTGGGAGTAGACCAGCTTGACCTTGTTCTTCCAGAGAGGGAGGACGTTGTCGTTCATCGAACGGAGGATCGGCTCGGTGAGGAACTCCTTGCTTCTGGCGAGACCTCCGAAGAGAACGATGGCCTCCGGAGAGGAGAACGCGATGAAGTCGGCGAAAGCCTGGCCGAGGAGGGTTCCGGTATATTCAAAGATCTTGATGGCAAGGGCATCGCCTTCCTTGGCGGCCTCATAGACATCCTTTGAGGAGATGCTGTCAAGGCTGCGGAGGGACGATGGCTGATCGCTCATATCCAGCCACTCGCGGGCGGTTCTGGCGACTCCGATCGCGGAGCAGTAGGTCTCAAGGCAACCACTCTTTCCGCAGTTGCAGCGACGGCCGTTGTGACGGACGATCGTGGTGTGGCCGAGCTCTCCGGCGAATCCGTCGTGACCATAGACCATCTCACCATTGATGACTATTCCGCTGCCGACACCGGTTCCGAGGGTGATCATGATGAAATTCTTCATACCTCTCGCGGCACCGTAGGTCATCTCACCCATCGCGGCGGCGTTGGCGTCGTTGGTCAGGGTCACAGGGATGCCGCCCATGGTCTCGGTAAGCATCTTGGCAAAAGGTATGGAGCCGGCGCGTCCCCATGAAAGGTTCACAGCGTTCTCGACCTCTCCGGTGTAGTAGTTGGCGTTAGGCGCTCCCACACCGATTCCACGGATCTGCCCTTCGGCACCGGCATCGGTGATGATCTTCTTCAGCGCCGCGGCAAGTTCCTCGATGTAAGGCTCGACAGTGGTGTAGGAGTCTGAACGGATGACTGTCTGGGCGAGCACGGTTCCGCGCGCGTCAACAACCCCACATTTGGTGGTCTGTCCACCGACATCTATTCCTATTACTAGATTCTGTTCCATAATATTTGGCTATGATAAGTCCCGGTGGAGAACCCCACCGGGACGGGATTTCAAATTAAGCGGTTTTCTTTACTTTAGAGCCGAAGAGGGCGTACCAAAGGATATAGGCGACACCGATGATGATAACGATGTAGCTCATCAGGTAGTTGGTTGCGTCAGCGACAGCACCTTGGATGAGAGGAAGGATACCACCACCGCAAACCATCACCATGAACAGGCCGGAAGCGATAGATGTGTACTTGCCGAGACCCTCGACAGCGAGATTGAATATGGCGCCCCACATCACGGATGTGCAGAGTCCGCAGAGGATGAAGAACATCACTCCGATCGGAATCTCGGCGAGGGAGAATGACAGCTGGGAGGTGATGGCCGGGAACTTGACTGTCGCCGTGTCACCAAGGAACATTCCAAGAAGAAGGAATATGATGGCGACAATGCCCACGAAGCTGACCATGGCGCGGCTGGAGACCTTCCCTCCGACGGAAGCTCCCACGAGACGACCACAAAGCATGAGGAACCAGTACATCCCGACAATTGTTCCAGCCACAGCGGCGCTGATGCCGATCTCGGCGGATGTCATGTATAGGTTCACGAAGTTAGGAATACCTACCTCGACACCCACATAGACGAATATGGCGATGATACCAAGCACGAAATGCTTGAAGGAGAGGGCTCCCTTGACGCTCTCGCCGATGGTGAGCTGCTGCGTCTTTCCGGAAGCAGCAGCCGCCTCAAGCTCAGGTTCAGGAATATGCGAGGCCGCGATGATGATGAACGCCAGAGCGAAAATGCCCATCGCGATGAAGAGCGCCGGATTGGCGTCGGCGATCTGAGTGTCCTTCGTAACGTCACCGATGAGATAACCCACGAGCACAGGCACGATCGTGGCGCTCAAGGAGTTGCAGGATCCGCCCCACTGGATGAGCTGGTTACCCTTGTTTCCACCGCCACCGAGAGTGTTGAGCATAGGGTTCACAACCGTGTTGAGCATACACATTGAGAAACCAGAGATGAACGCGCCGAGAAGATAGACGGCGAAGCTGCCGGCGATTCCTGAAAGGAATGTGATGCCGACTCCGACAAATCCTACGGTCACGGCCGCGAGGGCGGTGAACTTGTAGCCCTTCTTGGACAGGATCATACCGGCAGGCAGGCCCATGAACGCATAAGCGATGAAGTTGGCGGCGTTGCCCAGCTGGGACATAAAGTTCGAAGCGGCGAACTGCTGCTTCACGATGACTCCGAACGGATTCTGGAATCCCGTCACGAATGAGATCATCGCGAACAGGAAGAACATAATCACAATAGCGAAAATGTTACCTTGTTGTTTCTTTTCCATTTGTAAGATGTTTTATGTTATCGAAAATATTTCGTGGCATATTCCACAAATTTAGCAAATTAATTTCAAATTTGACCGAACGGCTTCAAAAATCCGCATTGCAGAATGACCTTTATAAGATTATTACTAACTTTGAGCAAAGAATATTCATGAATATGAAAACGATAATCGACGTTAACGCCCATCTGCACACACCGTACTCCTTCAGCGCCTTCAAAGACGTTAGACAAGCCCTTGATATGGCCGCCGCCGAAGGTGTCGAAGTTGTGGGAATCAATGACTTCTACAGCATGGACGGCTACAGGGTGTGGAATGACGAATGCGCCGCAAGGCATCTCTACCCGATGTTCAACATCGAGTTCATCTCTCTGAACAGCGAGGACCAGGCCGCCGGATTAAGAGTGAACGACCCGAACAACCCGGGACGCACCTACCTGAGCGGAAAGGGACTGGCCTATCCGGTGATACTCAGCGGCAAAGAGGCTCAGATGCTCGCCGATGTACGGGCTGAGTCCAACGCCCAGGTTGAAAGGATGTGCGCCAAACTGAACGCCCATCTGGATGAGGTCAAGGCCGGATTCAACGTTGATTTCAAATATATTGTCAAGGAACTGACCAGAGGATCGGTGCGTGAGCGTCACCTTGCGAAGGCTCTCAGGATGGCGGTTGACGCCAAAGCCGACAAAATCCAGGACAGGCTCGCCCTCTACGAGAGAATCTTCGGCGGACAGCCACTGAAATCCGCACCGGACAACGAGGCGGCTGTGGAAAACGAAATCAGAAGCAAGCTCCTCAAGGCCGGAGGCGCGGCTTTCGTGCCTGAGGATCCTAAGGCGTTCCTGCCGATGGAGACTGTCTGCCAAATCATCAAGGCCGCCGGCGGAATCCCTACCTACCCGTTCCTCGCGGACGATGCAAAGGGCAACTTCACCGACTTCGAGGGCGACCTGCAAAAAGCCGCCGACACGCTGAAAAAGCGCGGAATCAAGTCCGTGGAATTCATCACGACCCGCAACACGACGGCCGTGCTTGAGGAATATTCCGGTTACCTTCAGGACGAGGGCTTCATCGTCACTTTCGGCTCGGAGCACAACACTCCGGCGCTGGAGCCGATCCGTCTGCGCACACGCGACAACGCCGAAGGGCTCAGCGAGAAGCTGCGTGAGACCAACTACCGTGGAGCTTGCGCGGTGGCCGCCCATCAGGCGGGACTGAACTCCATCGAAGCGGGAGACGGGCTGATCCGCAAGACTTTAGCCATTTAGGAATATGTCAGCTCAGCGAACAGAACACATAATTGACACACGAATATGAAACAGATTGAAGACCTTATCGCGATTTCCCGGAAGTTCGGACAGGACTCCAGGTTCGTGATCGCCGGAGGTGGAAACACTTCCTACAAGGATGAGAACAGACTTTGGGTGAAGGCCAGCGGCCACGCCCTCGCAACGATAACAGAGGACGGGTTTGCCGTCCTTGACAGAGCCCTTCTGAACGAGATGGGCGAAAAGGCTTACAATGAGGACACGGCGATACGTGAGGAACAGGTCAAGAACGACCTCTCCGTGGCCTGTATAACAAAGGACAGAAGGCCTTCAGTGGAGACATCCCTGCACAACTGCATGGGATTCGCCTTCGTGGTTCACCTCCACCCTACCCTTGTCAACGGCCTGATGTGCTCGGTGAACGCCGAAGCCGCGTGCAAGGAGATATTCCCAGATGCCCTTTACATTGAATATACCGACCCAGGCTACACGCTTTTCAAGAAGGTCTATGACCGGATAAAGGCCTACAAGGCTGAGATAGGCAAGGAGCCCCAGGTGATATTCCTTCAGAATCACGGAATATTCGTGGGTGGGGACACCACCGCTGAGATTGAGGGAATATATTCAGAAGTCCTTGGAAAACTTGAGGCCAAGGTCGCCGCTCTTCCGGAGGGTGACACGGCTGTCTCGGAGACTGTTACGGATGTCGTTCCGGCGATCAGGCAGATGCTTTCCCGCTCCGGCCGGGGCTTCAAGACCCTGAAAGTCACGAAGAACGCCCTTGTGGATTATTTCATTGACGGAAACTTCAAGATGATCGCGAAGCCGTTCACCCCGGACATCATCGTGTACTGCAAGAGCTCGTACATATTCATTGAATCCGAGTCAGATGAAGAGATTTTAAAGCAGGCCGAGGAGGAAATCGAGGCTTTCGTAAGCGAGAAGGGTTATACACCTAAGGTACTGCTCATCAAAGGAATCGGACTCATCGCCGTGGGAGACAGCTCCAGGAACGCACAGATCATCACCGATGTGTTCACGGACGCGATGAAGGTAGCGTTCTATGCGCAGAGCTTCGGCGGAGAGCATCCGATGGAGCGGGCCTGGATCGACTTCATCGACAACTGGGAGGTGGAGAATTACCGCCGCAAGGTGGCCACCAGCGCATCCAAAGGCCGTGTGGAAGGCCGCACGATCATCGTGACCGGAGCCGCCCAGGGATTCGGAGAAGGCATCGCCCGTGAGCTGATGGCGCAGGGAGCCAACATCGTGGTGGCCGACCTCAACGAAGCGACCGGGGAGAAGACCGCAGCCAGCTTCAACGAGAAGGCTGGAGCCAACAAGGCCATATTCGTAAAGACAAATGTCGCGGACATGGCGAGCCTCCGGAACCTGATGAAGGAGACAATTCTGAACTTCGGCGCGCTTGACGCGTTCGTCAGCAACGCCGGGGTTGTACGCGCCGGCGGGTTGGACGTGATGACTCCGGAGAACTTCGAGTTCGTCACCAAGATCAACTACGAAGCCTATTTCTTCTGCGCCAAGGTCGCCTCGCACATAATGAAAATCGAGACGAAATATGATCCTGATTATTTCGCCGACATCATCCAGGTCAACAGCAAGAGCGGACTGCGCGGCAGCAAGGCCAACTTCGCCTACGCCGGCGGCAAGTTCGGTGGAATAGGCCTGACCCAGTCCTTCGCGCTTGAGCTCGCCCCTTACAGGGTGAAAGTCAACAGCATCTGCCCTGGCAACTACTACGATGGTCCTCTGTGGAGCAACCCGGAGAACGGACTGTTCATCCAGTACCTCAACGCCGGCAAGGTTCCGGGAGCGAAGACCGTGCAGGATGTCAAGGACTTCTACCTCGCCCAGGTGCCTATGCGCAAGGGCTGCAACCCAGTGGATGTCTGCAAGGCCATCCTCTACGCCATCGACCAGACCGGAGAGACCGGACAGGCCATCCCTGTGACGGGAGGGCAGGTCATGCTGGCATAATTGTAAATCCGGGAAGCGACCTTGACTTCAGGCAAAGTAAAGCGGCTTCCAATGTAATTCATTAATATCATGAAACAACTTGACGTAAATCTGATGCATCCGGCCGAGCAGATCGCTATCATCATCGGCAGGATTTATCGCAGCGAGATGACCACCACCTCCGGCGGAAACCTGTCCATCATGGACGAGAACGGAGATATGTGGATCACCCCGGCGGCGATTGACAAAGGTTCGCTGACTCCGGCGGACATCATGTGCGTGAAGGCTGACGGAACCATCATCGGACCTCACAGACCTTCATCCGAGTACCCTTTCCACAAGGCCATCTACAAGATGAACCCGCATATTCATTCAGTGATCCACGCCCACCCTCCTGGACTGGTCACCTTCAGTATGGTTCACCAGGTTCCGGACACGAGCATCATCCCTCAGGCGCGCGCGACCTGCGGCCCTGTCGGATTCGCTGAATATGCCCTTCCGGGAAGCGAGCTTCTGGGAAAGAAAATTGTGGCAGAATTCAAGAAGAACCCGGACTACAAGGCCGTCATCATGGAGAACCACGGTGTCGTGGTTGCCGGTGAGGACATCGCTGATGCTTACCAGAGGTTTGAGACCCTGGAGCTCTGCGCGCGCACAATCCTGAACGCCAAGACTTTGGGAGAGCCTAAATACCTCAGCGAGGATCAGATCCTCCAGCACGAGAAAGCCGTGAACGTTCCGTTCCAACACTTTATGAACGTAACGCACCCTTCAGATGAGAGGGCAATCCGCACGGAAATCTGCAAAATTGTCCGCAGAGCCTGCTCACAAGGGCTTATGTGCAGTTCCTACGGTACGGCATCCGTGCGCTGGAGAGGCAATGATTTCCTCATCACTCCGTCCAGCATGCAGCGTTGGGATCTTGAGCCGGAAGACATCGTACAGATCAAAGACGGAATGGTAGAGGCCGGGAAGAACGCAAGCCGCTCTGTGGCACTTCATTACGAGATCTATCGCCGCAACCCGAAGGTCAACTCAATCATCCTGACCCAGTCCCCTGCCCTGATGGGATTCTGCACGACCGGAGTGAAATTCGACGTGCGAACAATCCCGGAGAGCTGGATATTCCTTCAGGACATCCCGACATTCCCGTTCGGGAGCCAGTACAACGAGCATCTGACAGAACTCGCCGATGAGTTCAAACAGAGACCGTTCGTGATGCTGGAAAACGATTCCGTCGTCGTGACCGGTGACCAGCTCATCAACACGTTCGACCGTCTTGAGGTGGCAGATTTCAGTGCCCGCTCGCTGATCCTCGCCGCTCCTTTGGGCAAGCTGAACCCGATCACCGACGAGGAGATCGAGGAACTCCGCGTGGCGTTCCACGTAGGGGAATAATAAAAGCAGACATATAACTGCAGAACGACTGCCACTTCGGTAGGTTCAGCAACCGGTAAAAAGAAAACTCCCTCCCGAATTTTGGTAACGTGCAAAATTCGGGAGGGAGTTTTCTTTTTACCGGATCACGTCCTATTCTCCGGCGATGATCTTAGCGTCCTCGGCGCTGTCGATGCCCACACGCTTGGCGAGCCGCTCACTCCTCTGACGGATCTGCTCCTTGTGACGCAGTACCCAGTTCTCGGCATAGACGGCCACGCATGCAAGGAAGAAATAGATGACCGTCTGGATGATCATGGCCTTCATCTGCACGTCAGCCGCTCCCATCTCGCCACCGGCAGTGCTGAGGTTGATGAAACCCTGCGCGCCGAAAGTGGACGGGAATATGTAGGAGAACACCTTCCAGAAGCCCGGGAACGCGAATGTCGGCCATGAGCAACCGGTCAGGAACAAAGCCACAGGCGACATCGCCAGAAAGAGGATGAACACGGACTCCCTCCTCGTGATCAGCGTGCTCCAGACCATACTGAAGAACACACAGTCAGTGATGAAGAAGACCAGCATCGCAAGGACATCCTTGAACTCACCTCTTTGAGGGATTCCGAATATTGCGGGGACGATGAAGGCTATGTACATGCCCACGGCAATGTACAGCAGCCAGTAGGCGCCTCCACGTCCCATGACCACACGCCCGACACCGTGACCTTCAAGTCTGTCAGGAAGCGATGCGAAACTGCGGTTCCTCTCCCTTGCGGTTCCTACCAGCAGTGACATTCCGTAGAAAAGCGTCTGCTGGATAATGATCATCAGGATGGCCGAGATCAGGAAGAAACTGTAGTTGAAGGCCCGGTTGTAGGGATTGTTGTCCTCGTAGCCAAGCGGCTTGACAGTCTGTGACGCGGCCTGTTCTGTCATCCCGAGGGATGAGAACCTCTGCATCTGGATCTGACCGATCTCATGAAGCATCACGAAGTTGGTGGCCATGAGAGCGTTCTTGTAGTAGAGGAAACTGCTCATGTCCGCATAGACGGAGAATGTGGATGTCTCGTTTCTGGCCAGTTTCTCTGTGAAGTCGGAAGGGAAATAGATGATACCGTTGACTTTGCGCTCCTGCATCATCTTTTCCGCCTCGGCCATATTCATACATTTCGCCGCGACCTCGACCTCTCGGGTGGCGTCGATCTCCCTGATGAAGCGGTGGCTGTCCGGACTGTCGCAATTGTCAACAATGGCAACGGGAGTCTCAGAAAGAATACCGTTCAGGTAGACGACATTGTAAAGCAGCGGATAGACAAGTCCGGCGACAAGGAAGATCAGCAGCACGCCGCTGTCTGAGAAAATCTGTCGAAGTTCATGACAGAATATGCCCCAGAAGTCCTTGATCCATGTTTTTGCGTATGTATTTTTCATGTCACTTAGTCTTTAGGGAAGTTCTGATGAATGTAGGCCTTCTTTAGTCGCACAAGACCTATGAGCGGCAACAGAATGAAGATCAGCAAGTAGATCACCTGCTTCCACCATCCGGCGAATCCGGCTCCGAATATGGCCTCCTGGACATAGAACAGATAATAATGACGCAACGGGAACGCCGCCGCAAGTCCCTGGATGTAAGGCGGCATGGCCTCGATCGGAAGCGTGAAGCCCGAGAGGGAGAATCCAAGCACGCTGTAAAGAGCGCCGATACTCAACGCCAACCTCGGCACAGGAAGCATCTCAAGGATGAATATGGCGATCGCCTCACTGGCGAAGATCATAAGGAATATGCCCAAAAACATGTTCCAGATGGATCCCGCCAACGGGAAATGCAGTCTATGGAAGAGCAGCAGGATCAGTATCAGCCCGATCGCCGAGAATGTCAGCGTCCACACCAGCAGCTTGCCGGCGAGGGCGGTCACGATCGAGTTGCCGGAGGTCTGCAGCAGATGCCTGGAGGTACCATACTTAAGCTCCGCTCCCAATGAATATATCAGGACGATTATCACGATCATCTCCAGCACACCCGGCAGCAGGACGCTGCTGAGGTAGTAGTTGTAGTTGGTGCCGACGTTGCCGATCTGATGGACATCCACGTCCACAGGACGGATCATGCCCATGATCTGGCTGTCGTTGTAGCCTCTTGCCCTGAAGGCCTGCCTCTGCACGGCTCCGTTGGTCAGATTGACCATCTGAAGAAGATCCTTCCACGCAAGCGCCCCGCTGACGAAGTACAAGCCGTTGACGTAGAACGTGATCTTCGGCTGACGGTTCGCCTGGATGTCATCGTTCATCCCCACAGGAACGACACAGACAGCCGCGATCTTGCCTCTGTTCATGTCTTCTCTGGCAGCCGCGAACGAATCGTAGTGGACAACCTTTCCCAACTGGGTGGCGTCCAGCTGCTGGCAGAAATTCCTTGAGGTGGACGAGTAGTCGTAGTCCACAAGACCGATCGGAACATCACTCGGCAGACCGTCCTTCAGAAATGTCAGGAAGAATATGGCGCAGAAGGCTATCACGCCTACCGAACCCAGAAGATAGATCGGGCGCTGCCTGATGATCCTGAGCTCGCGGCGGGCCACCGCAATTATTCTCTGCCAATTAGTCATGATGATAGTCCTTACTTAACGATTGCGGACATACCTGGACGGACACCGTCCACCGTCACATCCGGAACGGCCCTGACCTCGAAGGTCTTGGCATCGTACATACCTGTTTCCTTGGTGGCCTTCCACGTGGCGTAGGACTCACGGACAGCCACATAGTTGATGGTGGCCGGAACCTCCTTGCCGTCAAGGGCCGGGATGATCACCGTGATCTTGTCGCCCTGCTTCATGCCGTGGAGGTAGTCCTCACGCACATTGAACGTGAACCATACATCATTCAGGTCAGTAACGCTGGCGACAGGCGCTCCCTGGCCGACAAGCTCGCCGACCTTAGGGAAAAGAGCAGAGATGATTCCGTCAGCCGGAGCCGTAAGGTACAGCTCGCTCAGATAAGACTCCACCTCCATCAACGCGCCGTTAGCCTGATCGACGAGAGCCTTGGCCGCAGCCTTGTCCTCCTCGCGCGCTCCGTTGACAGCCATGTCATACTGACTCTTGGCAGCCTTAGTCTGAGCGACGGAGGCATCGTACTTGGCCTTTACCTCATCGTACTTCTGAGCGGCGATAACCTTCTGGTCGTAAAGTTTCTGAATCCTCTCGAAAGACTTCTTCATCACATCCTCCTGCACAAGAGCCTGCTGATAAAGCTCATAGGCTCCGGCGATCTGCTCCTTGCGGGCACCGTTCTGAGCCTTCCTGCTCTGGGCGCTCACAGCGGCCTTCACAGCGTTGGCCTGGGCGAGTTTCGCGCGGACCTCAGGAGAATCGATGAAAGCGACCGTATCCCCCTTGTGAACCATCTGGCCTTCCTTCACATAAAGTTCCTCAATCCTTCCCGGAACCTTTCCCGAAACCCTGTATTCGCTGGCCTCTGCCTCGCCCTGAATCATCAGAGGCTTTGGTTTAGAGACGAAATAGCCGATGACGGCGATCAGAAGGATGATCACGATAAGCGCTACGATTCCTATCACCAGGTTGTAGCTTTTCTTTTCCTTTTCCATAATATTCTTAAATTTTTATCATTATCCGTTGATTATCTTGCCTGAGCGTGGTTGTTGCCTTCGGCCTTATTCAGGTTGGCGGCAAGCATCTGGAGCTCGATTCCAGCGTCTATATATTCAGAATGAGCCTTTAGCCAAGCGGTCTGGGCGGCGAGAGCCGTGTTGGTCTCGATCACGCCTTCCTCGAAGCCGACAGTCGCGGTGCGGAGATTCTCCTCAGCGCTGGACAGGTTGTTCTGAGCCATCGTGAGCTTCTCGAACGCCTCACCTTCCTGCTTGCGCAACTGGGTGACCTGTAGATTGATGAGGTTCTTGGCATCTTCAAGCTGAGTTCTGTAGAGAGTGGCCTCGGCCTTTGCCTTGCGGGTCTTGCTCAAAGCCTCAAAGCCGTGGAATATAGGAATATTCACCATCACGCCGGCATTGAAGAATCCACCCCAGTCCTTCTGGAATCCATTCTTAATATTAGGATTGGTCACCGAATACGAAGCCATCAAAGCTATTTTCGGCATCATGTCGGCTCTTGCCACCCTGACTTTTCCGTCATAGATTTGAGAGGCCAGCTCAAGGCTCTTTGTCTCCGGCCTGTCGGCATATATCTGATCCAAATCCTTGTTCGCACCCATCTGAGGGACAGGAATGTCGGAGAGGGTTTCGTCAGCAAGTACGATCTCAGTGCTGAGATCAAGACCTATCTGCTTGCAGAGAAGCATTTTGGCAAGAGTCAAGCCATTGTCTGACTTGGTTTTGAGCATGTCCGCCTCGTTGGCTTTCACCTTTATCTGGAGAGCGTCAGACTCCGTGGCCACACCTTCCTTGACAGAAAGATCCACATCGTGCTCCATCTTGTGAAGAAGGTCGGCGTAGGCATCGGCAAGCTTCTTCTTGTTCGCGATGGAAACAATCTGCCAATATGCCTGATCAACATCAACTATAACCTGCTGGTACTGCTGGTCGTACTGGGTCTTTGACAGCTCTTCCGCCAATTTGGCAATCTTGTTGGCAGCTATGATCTTGCCTCCCACAAACACCGGTTGCTGAACTGTCACGGCACCTGCGAAAATGTTTTGCATATCCGGATGGAAAGCGTCATCGATCTCCTTGCCAAGGGCGTTGATTGTCTGTGACATATCCGTCTGCGAAAGCGCTCCGAGAACCGTCTGCCACATAGGGCTGTTGGCATATTCAAGAGCGGCCGCCGGATTGGATTTTATAGCGGTCATCAGTTCCTGGGCGAAACCCTGTACCTGAGAATGGATAAGGGTTCCCATATTCTGCAGCTTCTGGGAAGTCACGTCGCTGACAAGGGCGATGTCATTGGCGTTATAGATGTACGCGCCTGTCGCCGAGATATTCGGAAGATAATTCGCGAACGCTATCTTACGGTCATAGCCTGCCATTTCAATCTTGGTCTCGGCCTGTTTCAAGGTCTTGTTGTTCTCGATTGCCATTTCGCGGCACTGCTCCAGCGTCAACGTCTGCTGGGCATTCATCGCAACTGGCACAAGAGCCATAGCGACCAATGTTGAGATTTTGACAATGTACTTGTTCATATTCATAAATTTTTTGTTCTCCATGTTACATCAAGCGGTATGCTCCACTACAAATTAATTGCCAAATTTTACCATTAGTATGACCATATGGATTTGATAATTGTCAAAAGGTAGAATATTGCGAAATTTTGCAATGACAAGAATATTTCCTAATTTTGCCGCCAGACGCTAAAAACATTTTATGGAATGCCAGATTCGTTATTGAACATAGGTCTTAAACAGATCAGGAAACTCGTTCCTGTCCAGAACGAGATCCAGCTTGAAGACGATTTCTTCATCATGGACGTGAAGTATAGCGACAACCTTCAATTTCTGAAATATCCTTGCCGCAGCGATGCGTACATCGCTATTTTCTGCAAATCAGGAGAGTTGAACGTGGAGATCAACCTTCGGTCTTACAAAGTGGTCAAGGGTACGCTGTTCATCGGCACCCCGGGGAACATCATAAAGATAAACAGGCTGGGCAATGAAGGCGACAACGGATTCGAGTTCATTGTCGTGGCGATCTCCAAGGAGTATCTTTCCAGCATAAGTTTCGACTTTAAGAAAATTTTCGACGATCGGCTGAAATTGCTGACGGAACCATGCGTTCAGCTTGACGACAGGAACATCGCATTCTGTTCCAAATATTTGGATCTTATAGGGGAAATCCTGTCCTCGGATGTGCCGAACAAAAGGGAGGCGGTCGGTTCTTTGATAGCTTCGCTGTTCTATGTTCTCGGAGGACTAATGGAGAAGAGTGCGGCCAGAACCCCCGAGTTGCCTGGAGCGGCGGTCAACACGAGAGTAAAACTGATTTTCGAGCATTTCATGGCGCTCGTCACCGAGCATCACACCTCAGAAAGGAACATGGCCTTCTATGCGAGCCATCTTGGCCTGACACCCAAATACCTTTCCAAGCTTATCAAGCAGGTAAGCGGACGGTCGGCGCCGGACTGGATCGACTCGTTCGTGATTCTGGAGGCCAAGAATATGCTCAAGTACACCGACGACAGCATTAAGGAGATCGTTTTCAAACTGCATTTCCCGAATCCGTCCGTGTTCTACAAGTTCTTCAAGGCACACACAGGAATGACACCAAGTGAGTACAGGAACGGGTAGTTCACGACAATCTGTAAGCAAAACGACAACATTTGCGAACGATTATAGCGAAAAATCGTTTTAAAAAATTACGAAAAAGTTTTGGATATTCAATAAATCTTGATACCTTTGTCCTTGGACAGACAAAAGTTCTTTTTGTTGTCTATTTGTTAAGTTCGTTTTATATACAACAGGCCGTCGCTTTGGGGAAAGCGGCGGCCTATCAGTTTGTCTTCTGACAAACTGATAGGCCGCCTAAACCTTCAACCCCCCAGTCCCTACGGGACAGCCCCAGAGGGGCACGGGAAAAGAATTCCCCGACCCCCTTCGGTCGCTTCGCTCCGATCCAGTCACTTCGACAGGCTCAGTGACCCAAAAAGGTCCCGCAGAAATTTCTGCAGGACCTTTTTTGCGGAGAGAACGAGATTCGAACTCGTGATACGGTTACCCGTATGCAGGTTTAGCAAACCTGTGGATTCAGCCACTCTCCCACCTCTCCGGATGTTCTGGCCGAACGGTTGTCAAACCTTTCGTCGCTATTTGGACTACAAAGATACAAATTTTTCTTGTTTTCCAAGAATCTTGCGAAAAATTAACGCTGAAGTTTCAATGTCAAGGCCACGAAATCCTCCACGCTCAGACGCTCGGGACGCAGGTCGAAGACAGGATCGGACAGAAGATCCGGCCGGATCAACGGCTTGAGGGAGTTGCGGAGTGTCTTGCGGCGCTGGCCGAAGGCTGTCTTGACCACCGTGCGGAAAAGCTTTTCGTCACAGCCGAGGGCCGTGCGGGAGTTGCGGGTGAGACGGATCACGGCGGACTGGACCTTAGGTGGAGGGTTGAACGCTCCAGAACCCACAGTGAAAAGATATTCAATGTCATACCATGCCTGAAGAAAGACCGACAGGATGCCGTATGTCTTGGTGCCGGGCTTCTCGGCGATGCGCTCTGCGACCTCCTTCTGGATCATACAGACCACCTCCGGGACACGGTCGCGATGCTCAAGAATCTTGAAGAATATCTGCGAGGAGATATTATAAGGGAAGTTCCCGATCACTGAATATTCTCCCTCGAATATTCCGTCAAGATCCATCTTCAAGAAGTCGCCCTCGATCAGGTTCTCCCCCAACTTAGGGTAATGCTTCTTCAGATAGACAACAGACTCGTTATCGATTTCGATGACCTTCAACGCCAACTCCGGACGTGGCAGCAGGTACTGGGTCAGGACTCCCATTCCCGGGCCGACCTCCAACGCCTGATGCCCGGTAAGGGCTCCGACGATATTCTTTGCAATGCTCTGGTCAGTCAGGAAATGCTGACCGAGCGCCTTTTTCGCACGTACTTCCATAGGGACAAAGATACGGAATATTCCTTAAATTCTCTTGGCGGTGGTGCAGCGGTTGACGAGGTAGGCGATGGAGACGTACGGGATGCCGGAGTTGGTGGCCAGACCGATCTCGCAGGTACGGCTGTTGGAGTAGCCGACCGGGACGCCTTTGACCTGGTCTTTGAGCTTGCGGAGGGCGTACTTGTTGAGTTCCGGATGGGTCATTCCTTTGTCGCCGGCGAAACCGCAGCAGCCTACACCTTCGGGAACGACCACATTGGTGGAACACATACGGGCCAGCTCCAGCATCTTGTCGGTCTTGTGCATCAGGCGCATCGAGCAGGTGAGATGAATGGCTACCGGGGTGTCTGTCTTGTGGAAGTCCAGTCTGTCTGCCAAGAACTCAAGGATGAACTCGGACGGTTCGTAGAGCCTCATCCTCTTGATTTTGTGCTTCATACGATGAAGGCAGGGGCTTTGGTCGCAAAGGATAGGGTAGCGGCCTTCCTCGCTGGCTTTCCAAAGTGCATCCTCGAGTTCCTTGGTCTTTCTGTCGGCGATTTCGGGCATTCCTTTGCTTTCCCAGATCGTGCCGCAGCAAAGAGAGGACATATTCTCCGGGAATATGACCTCGTAGCCGGCTTTGGTCAGAAGTGAGACCATCTCCTCGACGAGAGGTTTGTCCACGGCGTGGTGATGTTTAGGGAGGCCCATCATCTGGTTGATGCAGCTCGGGAAATAGACTACCTTGCTTGTCGAAACGACTGCGGAACTTACCAAAGCCCTGAGCGACTTAGGAATATTATAGGCCTTAGGCGTGGCCGGAGTCCAAAGCGGAAGCCGTATGCCGCTATGCAGCCAGCGGCAAAGCCCACTCATCGCAAGGTCGCCAAGCACGGTCTCTCCGGCCGTGGCCATCCTTAAAGCGCCCTTAAGGCCACTCTTGACTCCGGCGTAATGACCGGCGACGAAGTTCCAGAAACCGTGGCCGAAAGAGCCCGCGGGCATATTCACCCTCCTCAGCTGATGAGTCAGGTCGGCGACATTGATGCCCATCGGACACGAAGTCGAGCAGAGGCCGTCCCCGGCGCAAGTCTGCTCCCCCGCGTAGGAATATTCCTTCTCAAGCGTCCGCAGACGAGTCTGTTCCGAGGCGGTCGGATCCGGCAACTCCCGCAGGGCGGTGATCTCACGCTGCGTGGCGATTCTGGTCCGGGACGAAAGCGTGAAGCCGCAGGAAAGGCAGTTCACCTCGCAGAATCCGCACTCGATGCATTTGTTCAGTTTCTTGTAGATCTCCGCCAACTCAGGCTCGACAGCCTTGCTGTCATCCGCCCACGGTTTCAGCACCGGCAACGCCTTGAAATTCTTCAAGAAGCACTCCGGATCATCGTTGAAGATCACACCAGGATTCAGAAGCCCGTGAGGGTCAAACAGTTCCTTCACCCGCTTCATTATCCCGAACGCCTTCTCGCCCCACTCGTACTTCACGAACGGAGCCATATTCCTGCCCGTTCCGTGCTCGGCCTTCAAGGAGCCGTCATATTTCCCGACCACCATCTCCGCCACGTCGCGGATCATCGCCTCATAGCGCCTCACCTCCGCCTCGGAATCAAACGACTGGTTGATGATGAAATGGAAGTTGCCCTCAAGGGCGTGGCCGTAGATGCAGGAATCGTCGTAGCCATGCCTGTCCAGCAACGCCGAAAGATCCACCGTCGCGTCAGGCAGATCCTCGATGTGGAAGGCGATGTCCTCGATAAGGCAGGTCGTCCCCTCGCGGCGCATTCCACCGACGGACGGGAATATTCCCGAACGGATGGCCCAGTAGTTCCCCGTAATGGCAGGATCGCTACTGAATATGAACGAGTTGCCCTCCGCGTCATTCAGTACGGCAAAACGGCGCAGAACCTCGGAGAGTTTGCCGATGTTGGCATCCAAGTCCGTCTGGTCAGCACCCGTGACGCGAAGCAGGAGAGCGGTCAGATCCTTGTCGGGATATTCATTAAGCATCGGGTCATCTACTGACGCAAGCGACCGTTTGTCAAGCAGTTCAGCGGCATCAAGCACAGCAGGGTCAATGTCCTTCCGCAGCGCCACAACGGCCTCGGCAGCCTCCCTTATCGTCCCGAAATAGACCATCGCCGAGGCTTCCTTGGACGGCAGCGGCAGAGTCTTCATCGTGACCTGGCTCATAAACGCCAGCGTACCCTCGGAGCCGACCAGCAAATGGGCGATTATGTCGAACGGATCTTCAAACCTGATGAAAGGGAATATGTTGAGTCCGGTGACGTTCTTTATTGAGTATTTGTACCTTATGCGTTCGGAGAGATCCTTGTCGGCAAGGATTCCGTCCCTCAGTTCCTCGATTCCTTTGATGAAATCCGGATGGCTGGCCCTGAAAGCCTCTCTGGAGGTCTCGTCGCCCGTGTCCAGCACCGTTCCGTCAGCAAAGACCATCCGCACGCTCTCCAGTTCCTTGTCGCTGTTGGCGTGGGTTCCGCAGCTCATTCCGGAAGCGTTGTTCATCACGATTCCGCCGACCATACAGCTTCCGATCGAGGCCGGATCCGGGCCGAATTTCCGACCATAAGGCTTCAGGATGGCGTTCGCCCTCGCCCCTACGATTCCCGGTTCGAGAGTTATCTCGGAAGCGTCCTCCGAAACCATGTATCTTTCCCAGTTCTTTCCCGCCACGATCAGCACGGAATCGCTGACAGCCTGACCCGAAAGGCTGGTTCCGGCGGCACGAAAAGTCACCGGGACATCAAACTTCGATGCCGCCTCAAGGATCTTCGAGACTTCTTTCTCATTGGACGACCGGATGACAATCTTCGGCACAAGCCTGTAGAAACCAGCGTCGGTGCCCCAGGCGAAGCGCCTTATCTCATCGGTGTAGAGTGCGTTCTTGGGCACGAATTTCCCTACTTCCTCAAGGAAACGTGAATATTTCTCTTTCATATTCAAGTAATATACACTACTATGTAATACATCATCATTCCGCTGGCAATCAACTTGATGCCGGTTCCGCAAAGGAATCCCATAAAGGCTCCGAGGGCGGATTTGGCGGACTCCCAGCCGTTCTTGTCAGCGAAAACCAACTCGGCGAGAAACGCTCCAAGAAGAGTGCCGAGGATGATTCCGACCGGCGGGACGAAGAGGCCGACAAGCATTCCGGCTATGGCTCCCCGGCCAGCGGCTTTAGTTCCGCCCGTGACCTTGGTGAACCAGGACGGCACAATGTAGTCGATGATCGTCACGGCCGCAGTGATTCCCAGCCAGACGAGCAGAAATGTCAGCGACATCGGGTCGCCGGCCCCGTTCGTGCCTTTGCCCCAGAAATAGAGAATCATCAGCCCGACCCAGCTGACAGGAGGACCGGGCAGGGCGGGAACAACGCTCCCGATGATGCCGACCACTCCTGCCAGCACGGCAAGGATGATGACCAAAACGCTCATTAATATTCTATGATTTATATTCCTAAGCCATAGCGGCCTCGACATCGTCCGGCTGGATCGGAAGGCGGTTCGGGCCTGTGCGGCGCGCGCCGTCCTCTGTCACAAGCACATCGTCCTCCAGACGGATGCCACCGAAGTCGAGGTAGTCGTGCTCCAGCTTGTAATAGTTCACGAAGCCCTTGTCGCGCTTCTCGCTCTTCCATTTCTCGATGAGGGCCGGAATGAAGTATATTCCCGGCTCATCTGTGATGACATTGCCCGGAACAAGTCGGCGTGCCATTCTGAGGCTGCCGAGGCCGAGCTGCGTGGAGCGTTTCTGATCCGGATCGTAACCCACGAGATCCTCTCCGAGGTCCTCCATGTCGTGAACGTCAAGTCCCATATTGTGGCCGAGTCCGTGAGGCTGGAACAGTCCGGCGATGCCTTCGTGAAGCATATTGTCCAGATTGCCGCGCACGATGTCCAGAGATCTGAGATCCTCCAGCATCAGCTTGGCGACGGCCAGATGAACGTCCCTATAGGCGACTCCCGGCTTTGTCAGATTGAACGCCAACTCGTTGCAGTCGCAGACTATCTGATAGATGTCCCTCTGCTTCTGGGTGAACTTGCCGCTGGTCGGCAGGGTGCGGGTGAAATCAGAGGCGTAGTGCATATTATTCTCGGCACCGGCGTCGATCACCATCAGCTTGCCAGGCTCGATGACCTTGTCGTGCAGATGATTGTGCAGAGTCTCACCATGCTGGGTAAGGATTGTCGGGAACGACACGCCCCAACCTTCGCTGAGGGTCACACCCTCCATCTTGCCGACAATCTCCTGCTCGATGATTCCGACCTTGACGCTGTTGCGGGCCACAGTATGCATCCTCTGTCCGAGAGCTCCGGCATCGTCGATCTGCTCGATCTCACACTGCTCCTTGACAAGTCTCATCGAGATGACAGCCTGCACGAGTTCCTTGGAGGCGTGCTTGCCGCCGTCCTCGTCGATAGGGGCGACACGGGCCACATCCTCATTGGATATTCCCACAAGGGCGGCGAGTTTCATCGTGTTGTAGTAGCGGCTCGGAGGAAGGAAATGAATATTCCTGCCTGTGGCCAAAGCCTTAGTGACGGCGATGTTCAGAGAACCGTAAGATGCTGAATGATTTACGCCAACCTCGGCGGCCTTGGAGGCGACCGATGGCTGAGGTCCCATCCAGATGATGTCTCCGATCTCCACATCGTCGGCGAAGATGGTCTCCTCTCCGCTGTCAAGGTCCAGGATGGCCGCATAGCGTGGCTCGTCGAGTCCGAAATAGTACAGCCAGGATGAGTCCTGACGGAATTTATAGGCGTTGTCCTTGTACTGGGCGGCCGCTTCGACGTTGCCCACGAACAGGGCTATTCCACGCTTCCCCTGCGGAGCGGTCTGCGCCATCTTCTCCAACAGAGCCTTGCGTCTTGCGATGTAGATCTCTTTTGCGAACATATTCTTAGGTCTTTATGTGATTGAACTTCGGTAAGCCCTGTCTGCGGCCACAGAACCTCCGTGACAGCCAAGGCCTCAATTACAAATATACAAAATTGATATGTAAATTGACACTTAGTAATCCTTAAAAAATATCGGGCTTATGCACTTTAGGCTTGCTCGTAATAAAGGCGCCACTTATGTGACCTTGTTAT
>OLHA01000592.1_pt1 | contig 21214 bp, 15 predicted proteins | sample 1605961 | NCBI WGS metagenome assembly OLHA01 (sample SAMN03283288) | human gut metagenome | biome: human-associated habitat; material: feces | host: Homo sapiens | place: Peru | collected 2012
CAGGATATCAATTATGTAATAGTTTTATAGCCTTTAAAAACGGTGGCATAAAAGGGCAAGGACTAGGGGCATCTACTCAAAAATATTTATATTTACCCGAATCCTATACTGACTTCATTTTTCCAATAATAGTTGAAGAGTGGGGCTTAATAGTAGGAATAGCTATTCTAATAACCTATATGATTGTGTTATATAGGATAATTAAAATAGCCAGAAAAGCCACGACATTACGTAATAGTCTAATATGTTATGGAGTTTTTTGTTACTTATTATGTCATATAATGATTAATCTATTAGGAGTTATGGGTGTAATACCATTAACCGGTGTTCCATTACCATTCTTATCTTATGGTGGCAGTTACGCAATATGTTTAATGACTGTCTTAGGTCTAGTACAAAGAGTTTCAATTGAAACAAATAGTGTAAAAGAAAAACAAATAAGATAAATTATAAAGAAAATATATACATTTTCTTTATTTTTTGTTATAATATCAGCAATTGTAATACCACCCATGCCAGATATAACAATAACATTCGTATCATTATCTATAGTAGCAATTCCATCACCTAATTTAAGTGTAATCCTATCTTCTAAGCCATACTTTTCTATGTTTGCTTTTGCTTGTTTAAGAGGTCCTTCTCTTACATCAGATGCAATAAGCCTCATATTAGGATAATTACTTGCTAAATAGATACATAATAACGCATGATCACAGCCTACATCTATCACATTCGAATCTTTTAAAACAAAATTAGCTACATTTTTAAGTCTATTATTAATTTTCATTAATCGATCAAGAAATCCTTAAGTTTTCTTGAACGTGATGGATGACGAAGTTTTCTTAATGCTTTAGCTTCAATTTGTCTTATTCTTTCACGAGTAACGCCAAACATTTGTCCAACTTCCTCTAATGTTCTTGATTTTCCATCTTCAAGTCCAAAACGTAGACGAATTACCTTTTCCTCACGTTCAGTTAAAGTTAATAAAACCTCAGAAATTTCATCTTTTAATAATTCATTTTCAGCATATTCCTCTGGACTCATATTTCTTTCATCTTTAATAAAGTCACCTAAATGAGAATCATCTTCTTCACCAATTGGAGTTTCTAAAGATACAGGTTCTTGTGATATTTTATAAATATCTCTTATTTTATCAATCGAAACATTCATTTTTTTAGCAAGTTCTTCTTCGCTTGGTTCACGATTTAATTCCAAAGTTAATTGTCTTTGAACACGTGCTAATTTATTAATAGTTTCTACCATGTGTACAGGAACACGAATAGTTCTTGCTTGATCTGCAATTGCTCTAGTAATTGCTTGTCTAATCCACCATGTTGCATATGTTGAAAATTTATACCCTTTTGATACATCAAATTTTTCGACAGCTTTCATAAGACCAATATTTCCCTCTTGAATCAAATCAAGAAATAACATTCCTCTTCCAACATATCTTTTTGCAATACTTACAACCAAACGTAAATTAGCCTCTGCTAAAACAGCTTTTGCAGTTTCATCACCAGCTAAAATTCTATCGGCAAGTGCTAACTCTTCATCCATTGTCAAAAGCTTAATTTGACCAATTTCTTTTAAATACATTCTAACAGGATCATTAATTGTTAAATCTTTAGTAATGTCATTATCATCAAGAAGTAATTTATCACCAGTATTATTTGAATCATCATCATCATCAGATACAATTGCTATATTATTTTCATTAAATAAATTATAAAGTTCATCTAATGAATCTGAATCTAAATCTAATCCTTTTAACGAATTAGCTAATTCCTCATATGTTACAAATCCTTTTTCTTTTCCTTTTTTTACTAGTTCATTTTTTCTTTCTTCAAAAGTTTTAATTTCATTCATATTATTTTTCCTCCATAAATTCGTTTTGTTCTTTTTTTAGTTCAAGCAATTTTTCTGCTAGTTCTAATTTTTCCTTACGATCAAAAGTAGAACGTAACTGTTTTTCTAACATATTTATTTCACTATTTATTGAATATTGTTTTAAAACATTAATATAATCTTCAATCTGTGAAACATTATATGTATCACTTAAATTTAATAATTCAATTTCACCAATTAAGTTGATAAACGCTTTATCATCATTAAAGGAATTCATTAAATCAGCAACACTTATATATCCATTATTAACATAAAAACCATAGATTTCTTTTGCAAGAAGACGATATTTTTCTAAAGGAATAAACACTTTAGAATTATTAAACATTTTTATTACTTCTTTACTTCTAAGCATATAATATATTAAATGTTTAGTTGCCATTTCATATTTATTTTCCTTATTAATACTCTCCTTATGATTTTCCTTCTTTTCGGTAGGTATTTTTCTATTATTCAATTTTTCTTTCAAAAAGTCAATATCTAAATTAGATTCAAGGCTAATTTTTTTTAAAGTTAATTCTTTTAATACATCATCATCAATTTTTGATAACTCGTCAATAATAGTATTAACATATTTAGCAATATCATTATTGTCATTAAAATTTTTACCATTTTTATAAAATGACAATTTAAAATCCATAAAGTTCATTGGATTTTCTATTTTATCAATGAATTTTTGACCACCAAATTTTTTTATGTATTCATCTGGATCAAGATTATCTTCAAGTCTTACTATTTTTGGAGACACTCCAATATTACTTAATTCATCACCACATGCAACAGTAGCCTTTTCTCCAGCAGAATCGCCATCAAAACAAATAACTACATCTCTAGCAAGCCTTTTTATTAACATAGCGTGCTCTTTAGTAAATGCAGTTCCCATTGTAGCAACAACATTGGATATACCAACACTATATATTCTAATTAAATCAAGTTGTCCTTCTACAATTATCACGGAATTTTTTATTCTACAACTATTTTTAGCCCGATGATAGTTATATAAAAGTTCACCTTTTTTAAATATTGGTGTTTCTTTAGTATTTATATATTTTGCAAATTTACTTGTATCTTCGCCATTAAAAACTCTACCACTAAATCCAACAACTTTTCCCGTAATGTCCCAAATTGGAAACATTATACGATTACTATATATATCACTATATCCATAATTATTCTTTACAACTAAACCACTTTTTAACATATCATCATAATTTTTTTTCTTATTTAACAAAATTTTAGTTAATAAATCGTGATTAGTTAATGATAACCCTATCATAAATTCTTTTATTATCTCATCAGAAAATCCTCTATCATACAAGTATTGTTTAGCTTTAGTACCATTTGCCGTATTAATATTATTTTGATAAAATTTTGAAGCTAAATCATATATTTCATATAAATTTTCATTTTTTTCATTACTACTAGTTATATTTCCAACATCAATATTAATATTTGCTTTTTTTGCTATAACTTTAATTGCTTCTAGAAAAGAAATATTTTCATAATTCATGACAAAATGAATGACATTGCCTGTCGATTTACATGAAAAGCAAGTATAAATTTGTTTCTGTTCTGAAACACAAAAACTTGGATCACCATCTGGATGGAATGGACAAACTCCAAAATAGTTTTTTCCTCTTTTAGTTAGTGGAATATAACTAGATACAATATCTACAATATTAACACTACTTCTAATATCATTTATTTGTTCACTTGTAAGCATATATACACCCTCTATATATAAATATACAATAAAAAAGTTCAAAATCCTTTTTTTTCATAAAAAAAAGTTATTTTTTTATAACTTTTTTACACTTTTTTATGCTTTTGGTAGTAATGCCCAACCATTTACAACATATCTACCACCAGTTCTAGCAGCATTTGGCATTAATTTATTGTAAGTTTCTCCATTAACGATTAATGTCGATGAATTTCCACCATCTAGATTTGCCGCATTATGTGCACCATATCTCATAAGGAGTTCAATCATATCAGTTAATGTAGCACCATCAACATATAATGCACTTCCATCAACTACTAAGAATAGAATAATTCCGTCCTTTCTTTGCGCAATTGCAACACGAGGAGATCTACCATATCCACCATCACCAACAGTAGTCATTGGAGTACCATTAACAATTAGGAATGGTCCAAACTCTAAAGCATCACGAACATTACTGTTAGCAATAGCGTTTTCAGCAGAATCAACAGTAAGTAGTAATTTATTATCATTTGTCATAGCAATTAAATTTGCATTAGGATTATATCCTGAGCTCCAAATAATTTTTCCGTTATTTACAACATAACCAATTGGCGAACCAATTCCCCAACCATCTTCTTCTAAGAAACCTCCACCATTGATGCAAACAAGACCATTATATCTCTTACACATATCAATAGTTCTTTCTCCTAATTTAGTTCCTAAAACTTCTTTTGTTATTAAATGAACTCTAGATGGATCATATATTGCAATTAAATATCCTTTATTATTACCAATGTCTACATTTATTATTTTATAGTCATCATTACCAGGATCACGTGTTAAGATTTCTTTATCTTCCTCAGAATCATAACGAGTTTTTTCACTTGTATCAATAACAATTTGATCTAGGTCAACCTCTTCGTCCACTGGTACATAATAATTTGAATCTAAAACATTTTGAACCATTTGTTCACTATAAAATACATAAGCTAAATATTTATGTGTCATAGTTCTTAAAGCAGTTGTAACAATCATGGTTTTAAATGATGGGATAAAATAAACAATTCCAAAACATATTAAAGCACATAAATCAAGAACTATAAAAACAATTGTTGATTTATAAATCTTTTTCTTTTTTTTCGGTTGTTCTAATTTTTCATTATCAAATTCATTCATACTAAGCCTCCAAAATATATGGATCATTAACTGTTCCACTACCACTTATAATTTTGTTCTTTTTAATTGTTATAGCAGGTTTAATATATCTATTTTGAGTAGTTGCAGATTCAAATAAATATCCACTCATATCAAAGCCAAATATTTTACCACTACTACCTTTTGTCATTAAATAATAGTTTTTTGTATCATTATTTAATTTTATATCAGCAATATTATATAATCCTACTTTAGCAGATACTTTATCTTTATATATGTTTGTAAAATCATCATTATATTCTCCTATATACCAATCACTAGTTATAATTAAATCTTTATATGATAAACTCTCATAAAAATTATTATTTAAGAAATATGCTAAACTACTAGTTGATGTTACAGAAAAGTTATTTGAATCACCAAATCTATAACTAGAATTTCCATTGTTATAATAACTTGCTAGGGAAAGGCGAATTGAATCATTATTAACCTCATAAACAATCCAATTATCATTTCCAAGTTTAACGAAACTACCTAAAGATAATCCTTCGTTATAACCAATTTTATAAGGATTTTCTAATGTTCCATCACCTGTTTCATAATAAACAGTTGAATTTAAAGTAATAGTTGGTCTAATACCATAAGAATCAAGAATTGAACTTTTTGATAGATTTTTTGAATCTACAAACCAAGCAGTATTATCTTGTGACATAGTTAAAAGCCAATATTCATCATTTATATTTAAGTAAGTTTCTTCATCAACAATACTGTTAGTATAATCAATTGTACTTAATAATCCTACATAATCATCATTTAGTGTGTCATCACACTTAAAAGATGAAAGACTTGAAACTGTATTTAAACAAATAAGTGTGGTTTTTAAATAATCATTTGGATTATATAAATTTGAATAAAAAATTCCAGTATTATCATCTGATTTATTTAACCATTTTCTAATTTGACTAGTCTTATAATTTGAATCTTCTGTTCCCCACATAAATTCATTCATAATTTTATCTGTAACTAAATTAATAGAACCATCATTATTTACCTTTACAATTCTCCATAATAATCCAGAATACATTACATAATTATTAACATTTTTGCCTTTAAAAATAAACTCATTTCCAATAGAATATAATCCATCACCAGCTTTTGCTTCTTCATTATCGCTTCTAATTTTAGAAGACAAAAGTTGAAGTGTTTCACCACTTTCAGTTTTTTTATTAAACTTTCTATAGTAGTAAATAAATCTAAATCCATAAAAAATCACACAAAAAGCAATAAAAATAATGCTTGCAAAAATAAATACTTTTTGTTTATTAATAACCCTTTTTTTCATTTACAACGCTCCTAATCCTAGATTATTATATCAAATAGTAAATATTAAATCAATCAATATTAAAATAAAAAACAGAACCATTTACAGTTCCGTTTTATAAATTAAAAATTATCTAGCTATATAAAGGCCTTTTTTATCATTCTTATCAATTACAGTAATAATTATACTACCGTCAGATTTTTTTTTAATATCATAAATCTGTAGATTTTTCTTTTCAAATAAAGATTTACCATTATTTCCTATAATTTTAGTAGTATAATCATACGAATTATTAACAAAAATCGCATTTCTATATGGCATTAACTCATAGCCTTTAGTGTCATTAATAGATTCATTTTGTTTTAATTCATATTCTGTTAAATCTTTAGTAAACACATTATAATAACTAATTTTTTTATCATTTGATAAATAAACACCTATATCATCATTTGATTTTAAAGCACCATCTAATTTTACAACTTCGCCATTTTCTGATAATAAATATGTATTTTCCTTATCACCAAATTGATATAATTTATTATCTTCAAATTGTTTACTAGATACACTCATAATTTCATTATCTGAGTCTAAATTTATAACTCTTTTATCTTTTAAACTATATAAATTAATTTTTCCAGTATCATTTATTGATGAACTACGATACATAATTTTACCATCAATTACTTTTATATAATTATCACTACTAAATAATTCTTTACCTGATTTATCATATAAAATATATTTATCAGAATCATCAAATTTTGAAGTTGTATTCTCTATAATATAATTTCCATCTTCATATAATTGGAATGAATAAATTAATGATTCCTTAGAGCCATCACGAGAAGCTAATAATTTATTTTCTGTAAAATTATAAATAAATTGAATATCATTATCACAATAATATGTAGAACACTCTATTGAATAAATAACATCATCAGAAGTAGAATTATCGCTATCTTTAGAAATTCTTTTTAATGTTAATCTTCTACTTGAATTTTCTTTATAAGTTCCTAATTCCTTAAATTCATCTTTAGATATATCCAATATTCCAAATTTATTTTCTTCTTTTAAATTAACTAATATATAATTTTGATCTTCTTTATTTATTACAGATGCAAAAATACCATATTTATCTTCATTAACATTTTTCTTAACAGTGTCATAATATGATTGACTAGAACTTGTATTTTTAACTTCTTCAACATATTCTGTTTGTTCACCATTAGAATTTAAAATAAATTTTTTACTTTTTGAATCAACTTTCTTAGTTATAATAATTTTATCATCAACTGTAGAATAACCAGTAAATGAATCACCTTTTTTACTATTTTCTTTAATATTATAATAATTATAAACACCATCTTCAGTATTTTTTATTATTAAATAATCTATTTCATCTGAATCATCTAAAACAACCTTAGAAATAGTATAACCACTTAAAATTTCTTTTCCTTTTTCATCAATTATCTTATCTACATCATTTAATTCAAATGTGATGTATTTATTGTTATATGAATCAACTGAAGAAACGTCTTCATAAATAGCCTTACCACTATTATCAAAAATCGATTCAACATCACCTTTAGTAGCAGTAAAGTAGTTATCAGTCAATACACTAGCATCATCTGCTTCAACAATTACTTTACCTTTCATACTATAAACAACATATTTTGAATCTAATTTATCAGTATCCATATAACTCATTATAAAATAGTTTTTTGAAACATCTTCTATATCAAGAGTTACCGCGATTTTTTTGTCAACTTTTGATATATCATACTCTCCTATTTTTTTACCTGTCTCGGTATAAAAATCATACTTACCTGTCAAACTATCTGAACCATTATAAGCATAAAAATATTTACAATCATCTGAGCAATCAATTGATTTATAATTTACTGGTAAAACCTCTGTTACCTTACTTATACTTTTGGTTTTATCAATCTTATCAAGCTTTTTATCTGATTTTCCTCTAAAAACCAAAATTAAAATAATAACTATAACAACAAGTGCTATTCCAATAATAATTGGCAAAATATTTTTTTTCTTATTTTCCATAATTTCCTCCTATCACATTTATAATACTATTTTTACATATCAAAGTCAATTAATCTTCACTTTTATCTAATTTAACTAAAACCTCACGTGGTTTTGAACCATTATTTGGACCAATTATACCTCTTTCTTCAAGTAAATCAATTACACGAGCCGCCCTATTATAACCAAGCCTAAACCTACGTTGTAAAAGAGAAGCGCTTGCTTTTCCTTGTGTAACTACAAATTCAACAATTTCATTATATAAAGGTTCTTCAGCGTTATCACTAGAATTTTCAAGTCCAGTAGTTGCGTGCATTTCTTCTTCATCCATAAGGAGTGTTTCATCATATCTAGCTTTTTGTTGTTTAATAACATGATCTACAACTGACGCTATTTCTTCTTCTGAGATATAAGTTCCTTGTACTCTTATTGGAGTATTTTCGCCTTGAGGCAAGAATAACATATCACCTTTTCCAAGTAATTTTTCTGCTCCAGTCATATCCAAAATAGTACGTGAATCAATACTACTAGAAACTGCAAATGAGATACGTGATGGAATATTTGCCTTTACAACACCAGTGATAACGTCAGTTGATGGTCTTTGTGTTGCTACAATCAAATGAATTCCAGCAGCTCTTGCCATTTGTGTAATACGCATAATAGAGTCTTCAACCTCTTTAGCGGCAACTAACATTAAATCTGCAAGTTCATCTATAATTACAACAATATATGGTATTTTTCTTAACTTTTCTCCTTCTGGCAATGTTTCATTTTTCTTTTCAACATAAGTATTATATCCTGCTATATTTTTAGTTCCACTTTCACTAAAAACATCATAACGTCTTTCCATTTCGACAACAATTTTCTTTAAGGCTATATTTGCTTTTTTAGGATCAGTTACAACTGGCGCTAATAAATGTGGAACACCATTATACATTGATAACTCAACCTTTTTTGGATCAACTAAGACAAGTTTTACTTCATCTGGTTTTGCTCGCATTAAAATTGAAACAATAATACTATTTATACAAACAGATTTACCACTTCCTGTTGAACCTGCAACTAATAAGTGAGGTGTTTTATTTATCTCACACCATACAGGATTATTGTCGATTGATTTTCCAAGTGTAACAAGCAATTTGCTACCATCAAGTGACTTCGGTACTCTTTCTAAAATTTCTCTTACTACAACAGTCGAAATGCTTTTATTAGGTATTTCTATTCCTATAGTACTTTTTCCAGGAATTGGTGCTTCAATTCTAACTTCTTTTGCTGCTAGTGCAAGTGCTATTTCTCTATGAATTCCAAGCAATTTACTAACCTTAGTACCTGCTTTGATTTCTAATTCATATTGAGTTACGGAAGGTCCTATATTTGCCGCAATTATTCTTCCTTCTATTCCAAAGTCTTTTAAAACTTGAATTAATATAGGAACATTTTTCTTTATACTCTCTTGATTATCTTTACTTTTATCCCTAGATGGTTTTGTAAGTAAAGTTATTGGAGGATATACGTATCCTTTATTTTCTTCATAATCGTCACAATTAATTGTTATATTATCTATATCAGTTTGATTTTCATTCTTGATGTTTTTATCTTCTGACTTATTATCGATTTTTTCAATTTTTTCTTTTGTCTCATCAGTTTTTTCTTCATTAACTCTAATCAATTCATCAACACTTGAAACAACAATTTTGTTGTCATTATCAAATTTTTGTTCTGCTTTTTCAATTTCTCTTTTATCTCTTTTTTCTTTACTTTTAAGCATTTTTTCTTTTGCTTTATTAGAAGTATTTTTTATAAAATCAACAATTGAGAAACCTGTAAATAATACAAACCCACCAATTGCAATAGTAATAACTACTATCCATATTGCTTGTGTTCCAAATAAATTAAAGAACAAAACAGAAACACTCGCACCTATAATTCCACCACCAACTGGTTCTTTTATTTCATTAATAGAGGCCATAAAATTATCAATAGTTTCTTTAATTACTTCCATTTCATTTAAATTGGTTACAAGATTGCTTTTATCTTCAAATTGTCTATCAATATATGTTGAATGAGCAAAAATTAAAATACTCAAAATCATCATATAAAGACCAATTAGTTTAATACTAAAAAACTTCACACTTTCTCTTTTAATAATCATATATCCGCCAATAAAAAATATTGATACTAAAAAAATCCAATACCAAGCACCAAATAAAAAAATGGCAAATGCTTTAATTAAATTACCAACAAAACCATTATATGGTACAAATCCAATTATTGAAGCTAAAACAAGTAATATACCTACTATTTCCACTTTAAAGTTTGAACTACTTTTTTTATCCTCTTTTCTTTTTTTCTTCTTTGCCATAAATACCTCCTAGACTACTAATATAAGTATAACACAGAAAATATTAAAATTCAAAAATAAATTAAGTTAAAACAAAAAAAGAAGATTTAAATCTTCTTAAATTTATAACTAAAAATCTAAACTTCCAAGTCCATTAGTAACTGAACCAGTTACAGTGTTAAGTAAAATATTATAACCTACAAAATAAGCAATTATAATTATAACTGAAACACAGATAAGATGGAAATATATAGCCATATCAGCATCTTTGAATTTAAATTCATCTTTAATTGATGTAAAGAAAATTACTAATGAATATACAAATCCAATAATAGCTACAACTACACCAAAATGAACATTAATCCATCCGAATATTGGTACTAATAAATATGATGCAACACAAGCAGGTACTAAAGATACAGCTGTAATTGTTAAAATTTTCATGAAATTTGCTGTTTTTTTAGCAATTAAGCCAGCAACATAATAAATTCCAGCAATTGCAAACATTACAATTAAGATTATTAGTAAATGTTTTAAAGTAATACCCATCCAGTCGATTGCTTTTAGTTTTTCACCAACAGTTAGACATGTTCCACTTCCAAATAAAGAAGAAGTACATTGTTTTTTTATTAAAGCCATTACAAATGAAACAATAACTCTAATAATCATTGTTGCAAGTGCAACAACACCAGCTAATATGAAACCATTTTGAGGTTTACTATAAAACTCAATTTTTTCTTTTAAAGTTTTTACTGGTTTTAATAAAATATTAAGTAAAAACATTAAACTAGATAAAACAACTTTCATAAAATCGCTATCAGCAGCTTTTTTAGCAGCTACTTTTACTTCATTAACTTTAGTTGCAACTTTTTCTTTTACTTCGTCAGTTTTTTCACTATTAGTTTTTTCTACTTTTTTTGTTTCTTTATCTACTAAAGATGTTCCACAACCAACACAAAATTTTGCGCCTTCTTTAACATCTTTTCCACAATTTGGACATTTCATTTTTTTTCACTCCTCAACTTTTTATTATTCTACTGAAGTTCCACATTCAGGACAAAATTTCGAATTTACAACTGCTCCACAATTTGAACAATGTTTTTCTACATTTTCGCTAACTACTGGTTCTTCATATTTTGTGCCACAATTAGTACAGAATTTACCAGTTACTTCATTACCACAATTAGTACAAATTCTTTTTGCCTCAGTTGGTTGTTCAGTTACTGGTTGAACATCTTGGGCAACATTTTCATTAGCATTACCATCATTATTTTTAGCGAATGGATCATTCATTTGCATAAATGAAGCATTTTGTTGTTGACTGTTAAATGGATTTTGTGCAGCACCGCCAACGATTCCACCTGATGCCATATTCATCATACCAACACCCATAAATCCATTCATTGCTCCTGCTTCATTTTTAGCAGCATCTTGAACAGCATTTGCATAAGCACCAGTAAGTGTTCCTTGTTGCATAAAGCTGTTTGAACTTAATTCATAATTATCAATCTTCTTATTTGACTCATCATCTAAAGTTACTGATTCAACTGCAAAACTCAATAAACTAATACCTCTTTTTCTGATAGCAGCATCAAATTCTTTTTCTTCCATCATTTTTTGAATTTCATCTGTTGCACTAGGAATTTCTAAAACAGGAATTTTATGATTACTATTTCCTAATTCATTTGTTACATTTTGGAATGCAGCAATAACTTCAGAACGCATTTGATCAGTCATTTCTGTTTTTCCATAAGAATCTCGAGCTCCAATATTTCCAATAAATGTCATTGGATCTGAAATAGTAAATGTGTATTTACCATGACATTTGATTTGTACTCTTAAAGGAGTTACAGTTCCAGTCATTTGATTTGGAATTGGATGTGACCAATCTTGAAATGGAATTGGATTTGGTGTTCCAAAAAGATTGTTTTTAATTTCTGTAATATTTACATAATAAATAGCTTGTTCTTTAGCAGGTACACCATTATATGTAAATCTTTGCCACATTTCTTTAAACATACCACCAAATTGTCCAGCAAATAATGATGGAGATGTTGATGCATCAAATGTGTAAATTCCAGCTTCTGCTGTTGCATCTAAAATTTTTCCACTATCCATTATGATAGCACATTGTCCTGGTTTTACTTCAATTCTACTATGAGCAGAAATTTGACCAGACTTTGTAGTTTTCTTTATCATTAATAACTCATTATCACTAGGAATTTCGTTACAAACAATAAAGTCTTCCCATTGTTCATGTAATGTTCCACTAATAGAACTAATTGCAGATCTTATTAAACCCATTTTTTATACCTCTTTCTCTCTTTAATTTTGTGAAATATCATTCAATATCCACGTTTTTTTCACAATATCTATTACACCAGTACCACAATAGTCGCAAAATTTTTCACCTAAATTTTTAATAGGTGCGCCACAATTCGGACAATTAAGCGCTATTCCAGACTGATTTATAGTAACTTTACTATCATCAAATATATATATAAATTGAGTATTTATTCTATCCTGTATCTTTCTATACTCATCATTATTTTTTCTATATAAATATTCTAATGATGTTTGAAAAACAATGGTACAAATACCATTATTTTTTTCATATTTATTAAGCACAGTACGATGAAACTTTATAGAATCATAATTAACTGTTTCATTTCCCTTTAAATCTGATATTTTACTTTTTATCCAGTTTTTAACCTTTTCACTAACAAAATCAATTTTCTTCATTTCTTTATCTTCAATAGATTCTAAACTTAACAAAATTTTATTTTCTGCGATTTTTTTCATTTCATTAATATTTAAATTAGGAAAATCTTTTGTAAGTTGTGGTAAAAGTAAACATTCCATACCAGCTACCGATTTTGGTTCAGTTTCTGATTTTATTTTTTGATTTTTAAATCCTTCAATAATATCAGATGTTCCAAAAGCAGTAAGGGAAAATTCACGGATTTTTTGTCTTATTTTAAAACAAAGAAATAGAAAAATTATTAAAATTATCAGTAATAAAAACAAAACAACTTCCATATAATTCCCCCACACTTAATAAATCCTATTAAAAGTATAACATATATATTCTAATAAAAACAATATTTTTATTTATTTCTTTCTATTTCTTCTTCAATACGCATTAATTGATTATACTTACAAATACGGTCTGTTCTTGACATAGAACCAGTTTTTATTTGACCTAAATCAAGACCTACTGCTAAATCAGCTATAGTTGTATCTTCAGTTTCTCCACTTCTATGTGAAATTACTGTTTTATAACCATGACTTCTTGCAAGATCTATAGTTTCAATTGTTTCAGTAATAGTACCAATTTGGTTAACTTTAAGTAAGATTGCATTACCAGCGTGATTATCTATACCCATTTGTAAACATTTTTTGTTTGTAACGAATAAATCATCACCGACTAATTGAATCTTATCACCTAAAGCTTCAGTAATTTTTCTAAATCCTTCCCAATCATTTTCATCAACTGGATCTTCAATTGAAATAATTGGATATTTACTAACTAATTCTTTATAGTACTCAATTAATTCATCAGTTGTTAAACTTTTACCTTCACCAACAAGTTCATATTTACCATTATTATAAAATTCACTTGCTGCTACATCGATAGCCATTTTTACATCACGACCAGGTTCATATCCAGCTCTTTTTATAGCTTCCATAATAAGTTCGAATCCCTCTGAATTTGATTCTAGATTTGGCGCAAAACCACCTTCATCACCAACACCAGTTGAAAGTCCCTTTTCATTTAAAACTTTTTTCAAATTATGAAATACTTCTGATCCAATTCTTACTCTTTCGTGAATTGTACTAGCTTGTGGAATTATCATAAATTCTTGAAAATCAAGTTTATTATCAGCATGAGCTCCACCATTTATAATATTCATCATTGGAACTGGTAATGTTTTTCCTTCTCCTACATATTTATAAAGAGGAACACCTTTATATAAAGCAGCAGCACGCATTGCAGCCATTGAAACACCTAAAATAGCATTAGCTCCTAATACTGATTTTGTTTCAGTTCCATCAAGGTTTATCATAGCGTAATCAAGTGTTTTTTGGTCTAATACATCATATCCAATAACTAAATTTCTAATAACTGTATTAACGTTATTAACAGCTTTTAATACACCTTTACCTAAGAAACGATTTTTATCTCCATCACGTAATTCTAAGGCTTCTCTTTCACCAGTTGAAGCACCACTTGGTACACAGGCACGTCCTACAATACCGCTTTCAAGAATAACATCAACTTCTACTGTTGGATTTCCTCTTGAATCCAAAATTTCTCTTCCTATTACATCTTTAATCTTTGACATTTTATCACCTTCCTTTATAATTATAACAGTTTTTTAAATTTTTTGAATATTTTTTCAATTAAATTTACATTTTTTATAAGTAAAAGTTATATTTTCTTTCAAATATGTTATAATTATATTGAGGTTGGTGAATTTGTGAAAAAAATAATAATAATTAGTTTAGCAATATTTTGTTTTTCTTTAACTGGTTGTAAAAGTGATAAAGTTACCCTTGAATGTAAGCAAAACTCAGAAACAAGTATAATTAATATCGAAAAAGGTAAAATTGTTAGCACTATCACTAATGATGAAGAGGAAAAAGTTAATAGCGAAGAATGGGAAACTTTAAAAAATTTTTATGAATTTACAGGAAATGAAAGCAGTGAAGAAATCGCAACAAAATTAAAAGAATTAAATGAAAGTCTTGGATATACATGCACACAAAAATAACGGTTAATCCGTTATTTTTTTATAGTTCAAACTGTGAATTATAAAGTTCTGCATAAAAACCATTTTTATTCATTAATTCATCATGTGTACCAGATTCAATTATATCGCCATTTTTCATAACTAAAATTTTATCAGCATTTTTAATAGTTGACAATCTATGCGCGATTATGAAAGAAGTTCTTCCTGATGTTAATTTATCCATAGCCTTTTGAACCAATTCCTCAGTTCTTGTATCGACATTACTAGTAGCTTCATCTAGTATTAAAAATGGTTCATTTTCAATCATACCACGAGCAATTGTAAGAAGTTGTTTTTGACCTTGACTAATTGTTTCAGTTTCATCTAATTTACAATCAAGTCCACCTGGTAAAGTTTTAATAAAGTGATCAATTCCAACAGTTTTACATGCAGCCCAAATTTCTTCATCAGTTACATTTTCTTTATTAAATTTAATATTGTCTCTGATTGTGCCATCAAAAACCCAAGTATCCTGTAAAACCATTACAAATAATTCGTGAATATTTTCTCTTGTTAATTCTTTAGTAGATACTCCATCAATTAAAATATCACCATCGTTAATTTCGTAAAATTTCATAAGTAAATTAACCATTGTCGTTTTTCCAGCACCAGTTGGCCCTACAATCGCAATTTTTTCACCTGGTTTTGCCTTAACACTAAAATCATTTATAATCATTTTATCTTTATCATAACCAAATTTTACATTTTTGAATTCAATTTCACCTTTTACTGAATCTTTACTTAAGTATTTTGTCAAATGTTTTTGATCTGACATTTCTTCTTCATTTAAAAATTCAAAAACACGTTCACTTGCAGCTACAGTTGATTGTAAACTCGTCATAGCTTGAGCCATTTGCCCCATTGGATTTGTAAACAATCTAACGTAAATCATAAATGCAACAATAACTCCAAATGAAATAGTATTATTCATAGTAAGTAATGCACCTACTACGCATACGGCAACATATCCTAAATTTCCAACAAAACTCATCATTGGAGGCATAAGACCTGATAAAAATTGACTTTTCCTATTACATACAAATAACTTATCATTTAATTTTCCAAAATTTTCTCTAGCTTCTCTATCACCATTATATGCCTTAACGACATTATGTCCTGAATATATTTCTTCAATATAACCATTCAAGTTTCCAAGTTCAGTTTGCCTTTCAGTAAAATATTTTTGACTTTTACCTAAAATAAGTCCCATAAAACTAAAACCGATTAAACTTGAAACAATCGCTGTTAAAGCCATAATCCAATTTGTAGTAAACATCATAATTATTGAACCTATAAATAATGTAATACTAGTAACTAATGTAGTTAAACTCTGATTTAAATTAGTCGCTATTGTATCAACATCGTTAGTAACACGTGATAATATATCACCAGTTTCGTGACTATCAAAATATTTAAGTGGTAACTTATTTATTTTTTTACTAATATTAGTTCTTAAATTTTTCGCATAACCATTTGAAACAACAGTCATTAAAATTCCTTCAATATAACTAAATAATGCACTTATCAAATATAAAATAACTAATAATAACGCAATATTTTTAACTTTTTTCATATCAATTGATGGTTTTATTTTGTCATATATACTAGTTGGTAATTCATCAAATGACTCTAGTAATTCTGTTTTGTTATCAGTGTTTTCTCTAGCTTGTTCTAAAATTTTAGAAAATTCTAACTTATCTTCTGCACTAATACTATCATCACTCATAATTGAAGAAATTACTTCTTCACTAATATTTGGAGTAATACCAAGTGTTACCTCATTTGTTAAATCTGATAATTTGTTAGGAGAAACAAGAGCTAAAATTGCACTTGCCATTGCTAATACTAATGAAATAATAAGTAAAATGTGAAAACTTTTTAAACTTTTAATAAGTTTTTTCATTGAACCTTTAAAATCTTTAGATTTTTCCATTGTTCTTGCTGGTCTAGGCATTCTCTAACTCCTCCTTTGAAAGTTGTGATAAAGCAATTTCTTTATAAACTTCACAACTCTTTAATAATTCTTTATGTGTTCCAATTCCTACACATTCTCCTTTATCTAAAACAACAATTTTATCAGCATTTATAATTGTACCAATTCTTTGAGCTACAATCATACTTGTAGCATCTTTTGTATATTTTTTTAACTCACGACGTAAACTCGAATCTGTTTTATAATCTAGGGCTGAAAATGAATCGTCAAAAATATAAATTTCTGGATCTTTTGCTATAGCACGAGCAATCGCAAGTCTTTGCTTTTGACCACCAGATACATTTGTTCCACCACGGGCAATATGAGCTTCATAAGTATTTTCCATTTTTTCAACAAAATCAGTTCCTTGTGCAACTTCTATTGCTTTTTTTACCTTATCTAAAGAAATATCTTTTTCAGCTGCCTCACCATAAGCAACATTATAGAAAACGGTTCCAGTAAACATAACTGCTTTTTGTGGTACATAACCTATTTTATTATGTAAAACTTCACCATTATATTCTTTAACATTAATTCCGTCAACTAAAATTTCTCCATCAGTTACATCATAAAATCTTGGAACTAAATTTATAAGTGTTGATTTACCACTTCCTGTTGAACCAATAAACGCAATAGTTTCACCCCTATTTACTTTAAATGAAATATTTTTAAGTAAATATTCATCTGCATCAGGATACTTAAATGAAACATTCTTAAATTCTACTGTTCCCTTTTCTAAACCAGCGTCAGAATAATTTCCGTCAATTATTGAAATGCTTGAATCAAGTACTTCATTAATACGTTTTGCCGAAACTTGAGCTCTTGGCCACATCATAAAAATCATTGCAAGCATTAAAAATGACATAATAACTTGCATACCATAACTTGAGAAAACTACCATATCACTAAATAATGTTATTTTATCTGACATTAAAGATTTTTCAATTAATATAGCGCCAATAAAATAAATTCCAAGTGTCAAAAAATGCATAACAATATTCATCATTGGATTTAAAATTGCGAAACATTTTTGATTAAATAATTGAGTATTAGTTAATTTGCAATTTACTTTATCAAATCTCTCTTCCTCAAATTTTTCAGCATTAAATGCTCTAACAACTCTAATACCCATTAAATTTTCACGAGTAACGCCATTTACTTTATCGATTAATTTTTGAACTATTTCAAATCTAGGTAAAACAATTAGCATTAATGTTATTATTGTCGCTAAAAGAACAATAACCCCTACTCCCGTTAATGCACTCCACTCAATACTCTTATTTAAAATTTTACTAATTGCCCATACAGCCATAATAGGTGCTTTAATTAGTAATTGTAATCCCATAGAAATAAGCATCTCTATTTGTGTAACATCATTAGTTGTTCTAGTTATTAGACTACTAGTTGAGAATTTTTTTATTTCTTCAGTTCCAAAATCTTCAACTTTATTAAAAATTTTTTTTCTAAGTATTTTTGAAAAACTGGCTGAAAGTAGAGATGACATATATCCTACACAAATGGCTGATAATAAACTACCAAATGCACAAAGTAGCATATAAACACCTTGTAAAATAATTTCATTCATACTACTTCCTTCAGTTTGAACAAGACGTGTAATACTAGACATATAATCAGGTAATTTTAAGTCAAGCCAAACTTGAATAACAACAAATATAATGCATAATATTATAATTAATAAATCTTTTTTATTAAAATTTTTAAACAACTTAAACATACTTACTTTCCTTTCTTTTTCCTTATAATTTCTATTTTTTTACATCTTAAAGAAAAACAGGTAATTCTATTTTTACATTCAGGACAAATAACATGGTTAATGCCTCTTTTATAAGGTATTGGTAATCTTAAAGTAGTTTTACATTTATGACATTTTTTATATACATATTTTTTTCTATCTAAAAAATTTCTTTTAATATTATTAAATGGTTTTAACAATACTTTTTTTATTTTAATAAACATTAAATTTTCATTACTTCTTTTATATATATTTTTAGAAAACATACGATACATCATTAAAATAATCAATAATAATTCTACATAAGATAGTATATTATTTCGTAAAAAAATATTTACTATAAATAATAATAAATAAAGCCATAAACAAAATTTGTGTAGTTCATCGATACCATATCGTCCATACATAAACTTAATTAAACTATTTATTAATTTCATTGTTTCTCCTTCTCCATACAATAAAAAAACAGCAAAACATAATAATTATAACACATTAAAAAAAATTAATAAACTTTTATCATTTATAAAAAAATCAAAAGAAATAGTATTTACACTATTTCTGAATCAATTATTTTTACATTTTCTGTATTTTCTAAAACAGGTACAACTTTTGTATTACCAAGTAAATCATGTAATCCTCTATTATCGTTATTTACAAGCGAAGTCGCAAAAATCAAGAATTCATTTATATATGATGCGTAAGAAATATAATAAAATATATTTAAGTAATCTGATTTACTTAATAGCTGTAAACAAACTAAATTACAAGTTGTAAATACTATTCCCATTAAAACAACTGTTCTAATTAATAAATTTAATATTGATGCTTTTTTTTCATCTTTTCTTACAACTTTTATACTAACAATTCTTTTTCCTAATGTTTGACCATTTAAGAAATATTGTACAAAAACAAAATATACAATTATACAAACAATATTAATTATAGATGGAATAAACTCTAATTTACACAAATTATAACTATAGTCTAATAAAATATCCTTATTTATATCAGTAAGTTCTAATATAATAGTGCTCTTTAAATCATCATCTAACTTATCTGTTGAAAGATTTAATTCATCATATTTACTAGTTAAATAATCGGCATATTTTGGATAATCATTTATTAAATTTTCATATTCATCTAAACTTAATTCATAATCTTCTGTATAAGTATTAAAATCAGATTTCAAACCTTCAAAATTTTTTATTTCTTCATCTGCTACTTTATTATTATCTAAATTGTTTTCTTGTGTTATTTTTATATCATTCCAATTAGCATATAGGTTTTGTTTTATTTTGTTATACTCAGTTACTAATTCTAGTTTGCTATAATACTTATCTGTTAAATTACATAATGGCATATATAGTTTGTTTGCATAATCTACCAACATTCTTGATGTGCTATATTTTCCACCTGTTGACATTATTGAATTTTTCATATATTGCATCCAAGTTTTAGAAATTCCATTTTCATCTTTTTTGTAATATGCTGGAATTATTTTATCTTCAAGTATTCTGTAAATACTTTCGCTATCTGCCAAGTCTTGTTCTTCATATGAGCAGTATTCTTCATTTGTTCCTATTGCCCAACCATTTTTTGTATTATATCCTTCTGCCCACCAGCCATCTAATACACTAAAGTTTATCGCACCATTTACAGATGCTTTTTGACCGCTTGTTCCTGATGCTTCTAATGGTCTTCTTGGATTATTAAGCCATACATCTACTCCACTTACTAAGTATCTTGACATTCCTATATTATAATCTTCCAAGATGAATATTTTTCCTATAAATTGTGGTTTTAATGAAATTTCATGTATATATTTTATTAGATCTTGTCCTGCTTGGTCTATTGGATGTGCTTTTCCGGCAAAGATTAATTGTACTGGTCTTTGCTCATCATTTAATATTTGTGTTATTCTTTCTAAATCTCTAAATATTAATGTTGCTCTTTTATATGTTGCAAATCTTCTTGCAAAACCAATTGTTAATGCATTTGGGTCCAAGCAATCAACTATACTATTAATTTCTTCATAGCTATATCCACATCTTCTTAGTCTATTTATAGTATTGTTTTTTACAATAGCTAGCATCTTAGTTTTTCTTTCTTGGTGAGCACTCCAAAGTTCCTCGTTTGGTATATCATTTATTTTCTTCCACACATCATCATCATAGATTTTGTCTTGCCAATATGGAATCAAATATTTATTATATAATTCTTTCATTTTAGGTGCAA
>OLHA01000593.1_pt1 | contig 21163 bp, 17 predicted proteins | sample 1605961 | NCBI WGS metagenome assembly OLHA01 (sample SAMN03283288) | human gut metagenome | biome: human-associated habitat; material: feces | host: Homo sapiens | place: Peru | collected 2012
ACCGCAGACTGGGGGCAAAAGATCCGCTGTCCAGCCGCCGACGATTTATTCAGAGCTTCCCTCAATCTCCGATTCCCAGCAGCCGCTGCCACCAGCTGCGCACAGGCTCCGGCTCCAGAAGCTTCACATGTCCGGCGTACAGGAAGCACCGCTGACCCTCCCGGCTGGTCTCGTACCAAAGGTTGCCCCGGGTGTTGAAGAGGCTTCCGCAGACCCGCAGGGTCTGCCCCGGCTCCAGCACCGCCAGCTCCTTGGACCATTCGTCGGTCTGGCCGCTGCAGGGCATACTCATCAGCTGGGTCTGACGCTGAACCTGCACCAGCTTGCCCTCGGAATAATGCTCCTGCTTGCCGCACAGAGCCAGATAGGAATCCAGACGGCTGCTGTGGGTGTTGGCCAGCATGGCATCCACCGCATCGGGATTTTTATAAAGGGTGTACATCTCCGTGCGCAGAGCCTGCCGGTCAATGGTAATGGTTCCCACAAACCGGTCCGGGGCAAAGCCGTTGTAGCTGTCATAGCTGTCGTAATAGGTAGCCTGCAATAGCTTCCAGAACTCCCAGGCAGACCCGCCGCCGATCAGCGGGCAGCCTGCCGACCACATATATTTGCTGCCGCTGGTATGGTTGCTGGTGCGGGTGTGGATGTTGATGGAATCCGCCGGATGGGCGGTATAGCCCTCCGGGGTCATGTATATGGCGGGAATGGTGCCGTCGTCATAGGCGCTTCGCATATGCAGCGCCTCGTATTCGCCCTTATGAAAAACGGAATAGAGCTGATAAGTGCCGTCCAGAATGGTGGCAGGGCCTACGTCGCCGATTTTGGGCAGCGTCCAGGCGCCGTATTCCAAGGGCCTGTCCGGCAGGGTGCTGGCGTTGCTGTTGATGTAGGCAAGCTTCAGCTGCCCGTCCCCATCGCGGCGCAATACCACGCACACGGCAGACACCCGGTAATAGGACAGGTCGGACAGAATCGGGTCGTCCATATTGTCCGAGCAGCCGTCAAAGAGGAACACGGCGCAGTAGCCGCTGTCCAGAGCATCTATCACCGCCTGATTGGTACGCACATGGTAGTCGAGCATCCGCTCCACATAGACCCGGCTGGCCTTATCCGTAATCCAGGTGCGAAGGCTTTTATGAAAGCCCGCCTGCTGGGTTTCGGCAGAGACCGGAAGCACACAGATCAGCAGCAGTGCAAGACAGAGAGCGGCGGAAATGACTTTTTTCATAGGCTGAAACCTTTCCCAGGGTCTATCTGAAAGCCGGAAAGTTAACCAACGGCGGGGGATTCTCCCCCCTGACGAAGCCATTTTTTGCGGAAATACTTTGAAATAACAGTACCCAGCAGGTGGAAAAATCCGCTGTTTGGGCGTGTTGACGGTTTTCAGATAGTCCCTAATTGCTGACAGTTTACCATTTTTCTCCAGTGCCGTCAATCCCCGGAAGGAATTTCCTTTACATTCCGTCCGGTGTCGTGTTATAATTTCCCCAAACAATAAGGAGAGTACTGCCCATGCGCAATCTTTACGATACCGAAGAATTTGAAAACGCCTATACCTATTGGGGGCACGATCTGGGAGCCTTCTGGACAGAAAGCCAGACCGTCTTCCGTCTCTGGGCACCCACCGCCCGGGAGGTGACTCTGCTTCTATACCGGGATGGTCTGGGAGGCGAACCCCTGACCAGTCAGCAGCTCCACCCGGAGAAAAACGGCACCTGGATTGCCCGGCGGATGGGCAACCTCAAGGGTCTGTACTACACCTACCTGGTGAATGTGGACGGCCAAGCCAAAGAGGCCTGCGATCCCTATGCCAAGGCTGTCGGAGTCAACGGCCAGCGGGCTATGGTCATCGACTTGCGGGAAACCAATCCGGCGGGCTGGGAGGAAGATCGGTGTCCATTTCAGGGCAAAGGCATCACGGACGCGGTGCTCTATGAGCTGCACATCCGGGATCTATCCATGCACCGCTCCTCTCACATTCAAAATAAGGGGAAGTACCTGGGTCTGGCAGAAACCGGCACCCACACCCGGGGCGGCCATGCCACGGGTCTGGATCACATTCGGCAGCTGGGCGTGACCCATATCCACCTGCTGCCCGTGTTTGACTACGGCTTTACGGATGAAGCCAGCCCTCAGCCCCAATACAACTGGGGCTATGACCCGGTAAATTTCAACGTCCCCGAAGGCTCCTACGCTACAGACCCCTTTGACGGGGCCTGTCGGGTGCGGGAACTGAAGCAGACGGTGAAGGCCATCCACGATGCCGGGCTGAGCGTAGTCATGGACGTGGTATACAATCACGTCTACGACCGGGACGGCTTCTGCTTCAACCAAATCGTCCCGGGATATTTCAGCCGGGGCACCAGCAACGGCTCCTGCTGCGGCAACGATACCGCCTCCGAGCAGAGCATGGTACGAAAATATATTGTGGATTCCGTAAACTACTGGGCGGACGAATATCACATTGACGGCTTCCGGTTTGACCTGATGGGATTGCTGGACATCGCCACCGTCAATCAAATCGTTCAGACGGTGAAAAGCCGCCATCCCCATGTGATCTTCTACGGCGAGGGCTGGCAGATGAACACCAGTCCTGTCCGTCCCGGCACGGAGCTGGCTACCCAGTATCATTCCTCCCTGACCCCGGGGGTTTCCTTCTTCTCCGACACCTGCCGGGATTTGCTTCGGGGCTCCATCTTTGACAGCCGGGCTCCCGGCTTTGTCTCCGGGGCAATCTGCGACAAAAATACGCTGAACGCCTGCTTCCTGGGACTTCCCCACTGGGCCTGCCAGCCGGAGCAGAGCGTAAACTATGTCTCCTGCCACGACGACTACTCCCTTTTCGACCGGCTCGCCCTGGTAAATCCCGACGCCCCTCGGCAGACGCTGATTCGTCAGAACCGGCTGGCGGCGGCCTTTGTGTTTTTGTCCCAGGGCGTGCCCTTCCTCCAGGCCGGGGAGGAAATCCTCCGCACCAAGCCAAAAGGCCGGGGGAAATTCGACGAGAACAGCTACCGCTCCCCGGATCGGGTGAACGCCATCCGCTGGGATACTCTGGAATGCTCGGAATATCAGGAGACCCTGGCTTATTACAAAGGTCTCATTGCCTTCCGGAAGGCGCACGAAGGCCTGCGCCAGACCGGGCGGGAGGCGGTTCAGGCCAGCGTTTTCCCGGTGGAAACCGGAAATCCCAAAGCGGTGTGCTACCGGGTTGAGGATCGGTATCACAGCATTCTTGCCATTTTCAACGCCGATGACCAACCCCTGACCATGACCTTACCGGATGGAACCTGGGATGTGAACATCCACGACGGTGTTGCCGGAACCGTCCCTCTGTTCACCGCACAGGGGCAGGTCACCGCCCTTCCCTGCTCCGCCACGGTGCTCACCCAAAAAAAGCCGGTGGATGTGGTAGCCGCCCTGATCTGGGAGAAGGACAGATTTCTGATTTGCCAGCGGCCTGCCCACAAAACCCGGGGGCTGCTCTGGGAATTTGTTGGCGGCAAAGTCGAGCCGGGAGAAACCCCTGCCCAGGCTCTGACCCGGGAGTGCGCCGAGGAGCTGGCCATCCAGGTGGACGTGGGCAGTCGGTTCTTTCAGGAATTCCACGACTATCCGGATATGCTGATTCGCCTGACCCTGTTTCACTGCACCATTGCCTCCGGAGTGCCCCAGCTGCTGGAGCACAAGGCTCTGCGCTGGATCCGGCCGGAGGAAATTCCGAGCTACGAATTCTGCCCGGCGGACGTGAACGTGCTGGCTCAAATTCGCAGAGAATACGAAGGCCGTCCGCCTCTGTGAGGCAAATTGCACGAAGGGTCACAAAGAAAGATTGACAGATGCCGTCAGCTTGACTATAATATAGGTACGAGAACTGTACCAGGAGGTAAGCATTATGGAAAAAAAGATCATCACCATCAGCCGTGAGTTCGGTTCCGGCGGACGCTCCGTAGGTCACATGGTGGCAGAGCGGCTGGGCATCCCCTTCTATGACAAGGAGCTGGTTGACCAGATTGCCATGGAGTCCGGCTTTGCGCCGAAGTTCGTGGAAGAAAACGGCGAGCACTCCCCCGGCAGCAGTCTGTTCTCCTATGCCTTTGCCCCTCAGGGGATTCCGGGAGTTATGAACGGCCTGTCCACCGCGGATTTCCTGTGGAACATTCAGTGCAGCGTGATTTTGCAGCTGGCGGAGAAGGGTCCCTGTGTCATCGTAGGCCGGAATGCGGACTACATTCTGAAGGATCGGCCTGACGCGCTGCACACCTTCATCTGTGCGGACATGGCCTTCCGGGCGGACCGGATCGTCCATCGCTACGGCGAGTCCGACAAGAGCCCCGAGGCTCGGCTGAACGAGAAGGACAAGCGGCGCAAGGTAAACTACCAGCACTATACCGGCCGCACCTGGGGTCAGGCTCAGAACTATGACATCTGCCTGGATTCCGGCACCCTGGGCATCGATCAGTGCGTGGACATCATCTGCGGCATTGTGGAAAAGTCCAAAAAACAGGATTAAAACGACAGATCGCCCCGATTTTCGGAGAAATTCCGGAAATCGGGGCGTTTTTCTAGGTATTTAGCAGAATCCGAAGGTTACATTGTCATTGCGAACCAGCGCGCACGCTGGTGTGGCAATCCGTTTCCCCCGGCTCGGCAAATTGTCAAGCCTTAGCCCTCATCCGTCTCGCGCTTGCGTGAGACGCACGAGCCACCTATACATTATGGAGCAATTGCCACTGGCAATTGTTAGATTTTGATTCGCTGCGCGGAGCACCACCCCACAGGGGAAGGCTTTGGAAACGGATTGTGACCGGAGGGAGTCCCTGGAAGTGGCCACGCCAGTGTGAGCACTGGCGTGGCAATGACATGCTATAACGAATCAGCCCTGGCCGGTTGGCCGGGGCTGATTTTACAAGAATCAATACTGAACGGGCTTGATGTGCCAGATTTCCTCGGCGTACTGACGAATGGTACGGTCGGAGGAGAACTTGGCAGCGGAGGCCACATTCTCCAGGCATTTTCTGCCGAAGGCCATCCGGTCGGCATAGTCCCGGTTGGCACGGAGCTTGGCTTCCACATAGGAATCGTAGTCCAGCAGCAGCCGATACTGGTCGGAATTCTGACCCCAGTCCAGCAGAGCGTGGAAGAGATTGCGCAGGCCGTCGTCGGTGGGCACGGTGCCGTCCACCAGGGTATTGATGGCCCGGCGCAGATCGGCATTGGAATCATAGATACCCCGGGCATAGTAGGAGCTTCTGCCCTCATTGATCTGCTCCACGGTGTGGCCGAAGATATACTCGTTTTCCATACCGGCTTCCTGGGCGATTTCCACATTGGCGCCGTCCAGGGTGCCCAGAGTCACCGCACCGTTGAGCATCAGCTTCATGTTGCCGGTGCCAGAAGCCTCGGTGCCGGCAGGAGAAATCTGCTCGGACACATCGGCGGCGGGGATGATATGCTCGGCGTAGGAGCAGTTGTAGTTCTGAACGAAGACCACACGCATCTTGTCGGCCACGGCAGGATCGTTGTTGATCATCCGAGCCACCCGGTTGATATACCGGATTACGGACTTGGCATCCATATAGCCGGGAGCGGACTTGGCGCCGAAGATGAAGGCGGTGGGCTGGAAGTCGGGCAGGCGACCCTCCTTCAGCCGGAAGTAGATGTCCACAATGGACAGGATGTTCATCAGCTGCCGCTTGTACAGATGCAGACGCTTGACCTGCACGTCGAACAGGAAGTCCGGGTTCAGCATCACGCCCTCATGCTTGGCAATGACGCTGCACAGCTGCTCCTTCTTCTTGCGCTTGATGGCATTGAACTGCGCCACAGTCTCATCGGTAATCTGGGTTTTCATGCCGTCAATCAGATCCAGATTCTTCAGGAAGTCGCCGTCCACATGCTGATGAATCAGCTCGGTAAGCTCCGGGTTGCACAGACCCAGCCACCGGCGGGGGGTAATGCCGTTGGTCTTGTTCTGGAACCGCTCAGGATAGACCTGATACCAATCCTTAAACAGATCGTCCTTCAGAATCTGGGAGTGGATCTCGGCAACGCCATTGACATAGCTGCCCACATATACGGACAGGAACGCCATATGCGCCACATTGTCCCGGACAATGAAGAGATTCGGATGCTCGCTCTTCAGCTTGGCATCGATCTGGCAAATGATGTCCACGATGTCAGGCACCACGGAGCGCAGCAAATCCAGAGGCCACTTCTCCAGAGCCTCGCCCATAACGGTGTGGTTGGTGTAGGAGAAGGTCTTCTGCGCCACGGCAAAGGCCTCGTCAAAGCTCATGCCCTCCTGCTCCAGCAGACGAATCAGCTCCGGAATGGACATGGCCGGATGGGTATCATTCAGCTGCACGGCATAGAACTCGCCGAACCGGCTCAGATCATTGCCGTGGGCAATCTTGTAGATGCGCAGCATATCCTGCAGGGAAGCGGAGGACAGAACGTACTGCTGCTTGATGCGCAGACGCTTGCCGTCCCAGGTGGAGTCGTTGGGATACAGCACCCGGGTGATGTCCTCGGCCTTGTTCTTGGCGTCCAGCGCCCGGAGGTAGTCCTGACTGTTGAAAGCGTCGAAGTTCAGCTCCTCCTCGGCCTCGCACTGCCACAGGCGGAGCGTGCCCACATTCTGGGTGCCGTAGCCGATGACGGGCACGTCGTAGGGCACCGCCAGGACGGTGTGGTCGGGGAAATGAATCTTCACAGTGTGGTTATACCGGCGGTAGGACCAGGGATCGCCGAACTTGGTCCAGTCGTCGGCCTTCTCCACCTGGTTGCCGTTGCCGTCAAAGCTCTGCTTGAACAGGCCGAACTTGTAGCGCAGGCCGTAGCCGGACAGAGGAATGTCGCAGGTTGCGGCGCTGTCCAGGAAGCAGGCAGCCAGACGGCCCAGGCCGCCGTTGCCCAGGGCATCGTCCTCGATGTCCTCCAAGACAGCCAGGTCAACGCCCCGGTCGGCAAAGAGCTTCTTCATCTCGTCCAGGATGCCCAGGTTGAACAGGTTGCTGTAAACCAGCCGGCCGATCAGATACTCGGCGGAGAAATAGTAGGCCTTGCGCTCATGCAGACGGGTCTTCTTGGCACTGCTCCAGTTGTCGGAGATGGCCATCATCACCGCCTGACCCAGTGCCTCATGGAGTTCCTGGGGGGTGGCGTCCTTCAGGGCTACGTCAAAATTGTACTTCAGCTGGGCTTCCGTCCACTTGAGAATATTCCTGCAATTCAGGTTAGTCATTGGCTATGCCTCCATCATATCGGCGGGAAATCCGCCTGTTTTTCAAACCGCCACGCGGTTGCTGTCAAACTTTGCGGAAGGGGGAAACCGTACCTGTTCATTCAAGACGGAAACGTTTCCATTCATTCCGCACCAGTATAGAATACTGGTATTTTTCCGCTTTGTCAAGTAAAACCCATCAAAGATAGAACAATTTTTCTATTTTTGGCAGTTTGTTCAAAGTATCCCCGAAAAAATGGGGACTAAACATATCCTCTATTGGTCAAATATCCCTGAAACCGGGTTCTTTTGGATTGACAGCCCCCCTGGGGAATTGATATAATGAGGAAGAAGAAAGGAGGCGACCCCTATGGCAAAACAGCTATGCCCCAGCTGCGGAAAGCCCTACAACGGGAAAAAATGCGGCAACTGCCTGTACGAGCACTTTACGGAAGAAATCGCCCACGGGTTCCATACCCATGAAGGAGAGCCCCTGGTCATTGAAGGAACCAAACGGAAGCCCATTCCTGTCAAGGATCCCTTTGGCTGTGACCGAAGGCCCCAGTCTCGTCGGCAGGATCGAAAAAGTCGCCAGGCGAAAAAGAACCCGGTGGGCAAGGTTCTCGGAATGGTCATTGCCATTATCGTTTTGACCAATGTGGCGCTGGGTCTATTCGGCAGCATCGCGGCCCGGGGGATTTTGTCCGGCAGCTCCCGCCAGCCAGAGGAAGCCCCGGGTGGCTATGACACCGTTCTCTTTTCCGATGAGGATGTCACCATCACCGCCCTGGACAGCGAGCTTCGGGCTCCGGGGGACGGAATGTCCCTGGCGATTCGCAACGACACCGATCAGGATCTGGTGGTATACACTCAGGAGCTGCTGGTCAACGGCTATCTGCTGCCTGACGCTGGCTTTTACTGCGATCTGCCCAAACACAGCACCTCTGTCAGCACCCTTTATCTGGACTCCCAGTACCTGAAATACACCGGTTCCGACACGGTGGAAAATCTGACCTTCTCCCTGATGTTCTGCGATGCCAACGACTACACGGAGGTATTTGAGATTGGCCCCATGGAGGCGGAAGCGGAGGAACTGTCCGTTGCGCCTTCCGCGGAGGCAGTCTCTGCGGAGCTTCTCTACGACCGGGACGGGCTGCTGATCTCCTACCTTGGTTTTACGCCGGATGCCTACGACGGGGATTCCCTGAGCAACCTGGTATTCTGTCTGGAAAATACCACTGACAACGAAATCAGCGTCTGCACCGCGGCGTGCACGGTCAACGGTCAGGAGGAGTCCGGACTTTCCCTGTATGTGGAGATCCCGGCTCACACCAAGGCCATCTGCCGGATGTACATGAACCTGGAAGAGGAGATGACTCTGGCGGAAATCCAGGATTTGTCCGTGAGCCTGCAAGCTTACGTTCCGGCGGAGGGGATTGACGGCGGCCTCCGGGCTGTGGACATCGGGCCTCTGGAGATTCCGATTCACGAATCATAAGAAATTAGCAAACCGCCGCCGGTTCACCCCGGCGGCGGTTGCCTTCCCCTGGGGGAAGGTGGCTCGCGCGTCTTCCGCAAGCGCGAGACGGATGAGGGCTACTTGCCTCTCCCTATGGGAGAGGTGCCCCTGGAAGGGGCGGAGAGGGTGTACTTTTTCCCTCTCAGTCACTTCGTGACAGCTCCCCCAGAGTGGGAGCCAAGGGGGACGGATTGTGACCGGAGGGAATCCCCAGAAGGGGTCACACCAGCGTTGCGCTATATTAAGGTATGACTGCCACCGGCAGTCATTGAGCAATACCATCAATCTCCGAAAACGGGGCGATGAGGGCATCGCCCCCTACAAATTCCGAATCGGTTCTCGCAATAACATACTACATGCAAAAGCAACCCCCTGGGGCGCAAGGCGAACCCAGGGGGTAAAACTGTGCAGTTTAATCGGAAACTTCCGCTTCGGTGATGGCACGGATGAGCTTCTTCTCCTTGGCGGTGTCGAAGCGCATGACGCTGTGAATCTCACCGTTGTCGTAGATGTCCACCATATCGCCCCAACCCTCCATGGGTATGGTGTATCCCTTAATCTTCAGCTCCGGAAGCAGCGGCAGGATTTTGGCCGCCAGCTTGGTCACATCGGTGGGTGTCATGGTAGTGGTAACCATGGGCATCAGGATATCCACCCAATTGTTCAGCTTGCTCAGGGACTTATAGCGGAACCGCTCCAGCAGCGCCTCCACCACCTTACGCTGACGCTCGGTACGCTTGATATCGCTTTCGGAATCGCCGGCGGCTTTGCGCATCCGGGCATAGGACAGTGCCTCCATGCCCTGAAGCCGCTGAACACCCGGCTCAATGGTACGCTTGACGTACAGGGTATCCTTGTTCAGGTAGTCCGCCTCGGCCTGGGTCAGTTCAATGTCAATGCCGTCAATGTAGTCGATCATCTTGATGAAGCTGTCGAAGCTGATCTCCACATCGTAATCCACCTCAACGCCAAAATTATCTTTCAGGCAGATGTTGGTCATTTCCATGGCACCGGCCGTGTCGCCCCACATATGACCCAGATTATAGCAGACGGTAAATTTGGCTCTGCCGCACTGATGACCCTTATAATCCGGCAGCTTCACCAGGGAATCCCGGAGAACGGACATACAATTGATTTCCTTGGTGTAGGTGTTAATAGACACCAGCATAGTGCTGTCCGCCATGTAGGATTCCTCACCGGCTCTGGCCGCCTGCCCCACCACCAGAATATTGATGATGTCGTCAGCGGTCATCTTGGGAACCGTTGCCTCGGTAGTTGCCTCCGTGGTCTCCGCGGCTCCGGTCTCCGGCGGGCGGGTGACCTCATCCGTAGGCTCGGTGTAGGCATAGGTATCCTTGGGCAGCTCGATGATGTTCATCTTCTTCAGCTTGCTTTGCAGGTAGAGATAGGCCGCACCGGCCAAAATCAGCAGCAGCACCAGAATAACGGCAATGACAATCAGAAAAATCTTCAGCCCCTTTTTCTTCCCGGGCTGCTTGGGTTGCTTGGCCTGTTCAAAACGTCCATGATAGCTCATGTATATCCTCCTGATGGGTCATAGGTTCTTTTTTCGATAATACGCTGGTTATTCTACCACGAAACGCTTTGAAATACAAGCTTTTTTTCTGGTCAATCAGTCCTTAGGCGGGGTGCGGGTAACGATGCGGTAGAGCTTATTGGCAGCCCGGCGGGTAAACTCCCAGGCCAGAAGCCAGTCATAGCGCAGACGCCAGCGGTAAAGGATGGTATCCTTCAGCCCCAGGGGCACGCCGGAGGGAGACGGACGCAGGTTGTTTTTCACCATCAGATGGAGCTTTTCCGCCTCGAAGCGGTACAGGGGCTTTTTTGTATACCGGGTAGACCAGTGAATCATCCGACCCCGATCCGTCTCCGGATGCCCTTCGGTAGCGTAGCGGCAAAGGCCTGTAAATAGGTCGCATTTCAGGGAGGTAACCTCCCAGGGAATGCCGTAGTTTTCCGGTGCGGCCTGCTGCACATGACAGCCGTTGGCGTTCATGGCAAGGCACAGCACCGGCTCGTCGGCACAGGGGGCGCAGAAATCCGGCCAGCGATATTTTTCGTAATTTGCGATTATTTTCTGGCAGTCCGCATAGACGGCATCGCAGACCGCACCCTTCCGGATAAAGTACAGGCCGCCGTGGATGCTGGATTTTTGGGTAATCCGGGGAGCATAATCGCCGATGTCCGCCAAGCGGTACAGTCCCCGGTCGCTGTCTGCCGGAACATTGTAGCCAGCCCCGGAAACGTCATCGGCTTCTGCGAAAAAGTCCCAGAATTCGTTTAAGTCCCGATAGGCCAGGCAGTCTGCGTCAATGAAAATGGTTTCGTCAAAGGGAGCCAGCCGCAGAAGCTCGAACTTGTCGAAAAACGGCTTTCCCGTGGGCGTAAACACAATGGTCTGGTCAAAGCACTCCGTGTGCTCGTTTTCCCTGTCACACAGGATGGCGAAGGGCATGGGCTTTTCGCTGAACAGCCGGTAGGACAGCAGCAAGTTTTCCGCTAACTGGTAATACCAGTCAGTGCCGGTTGCAATGGTGATAAAGCCTCGGGTCATACAACATGCCTCCTAACGGCGGTTTTTTCTCCATTATAAGGCATTTCCCCCGGAAAGGCAAGAAAAAAGCGGCTGCCTTCCATACAGAAAGCAGCCTGTTCGTGCAATGACCTGTTCTTTCGGCAGTCTGAACCTTATTTCGTCAGCCTTTGCGTTTTCTCGGCCAGGCGCACAGCACCAGACCCAGGCCGGACAAGCCCGCACCCCAGAGGCCCAGGGTAAGTCTGCCGGAATCGGCTGTCCGGGGGCAGCCGGAAACGATAGGCGAAATGGCGGGACTTCGCTTCAAATCCCACTGCCCCTTGGTGGGAAGACGCAGCAGGAAGGGACGGAAGGGATAAAAGCCGTCGGTTCGCTCCGTCTGCCGCACCAGGTACAGCCCCGCCTCCAATCCCGAAAACACCGCCTGACCGTCCACATCCAGCAATAGCTCCCGCCCGGAGCCTGCCAGTTCGGAATAGTACATGGCCAGATTGTCGGACACCGCATCCTGATAGCGCACGGTGCCCCCGCCGTAGTAATCCAGCACCCGATAGCCCTCGTCGGCGGGAGTGCCTACCTGGTAGAGCGTCACCGCCCCGTTGGTCACCGGCAGCTCCCCGGTGTCCAGATCAATTTTCAGACTGCCCTGATTTTCCGCAGCCGCCGCAGGCTGGGTCAGCACCAGCACCAGTGCCAGCACCCAGAATACCCTTTTCATTGTCCCTCTCCCCTTTCGTATGGATGGTTCTATCATAACGAAAGGGACATGACGAAAGAAAGCGGAACGCCGCCGCGCTCCGCTTTCGTCTCCATTATTTTTAATCTGCCACGGGCACGGCCTTGACCTTCATCACCGTCTTCTGATAGAGGGCGATGCCTTTTGCCAGCACGTCCATGGCTCGCTCCAAGTCCTCCTGCTTGAGAACGTAGGCAATGCGCACCTCGTTAATCCCCTTGCCCGGGGTCTCGTAGAAGGGTGCGCCGGGGGCGAACATCACCGTGTCTCCATGGTCATCAAACTTTTCCAGCAGCCAGTGCTGGAACTTGTCCGAGTTGTCCACGGGCAGGCTTGCCATCAGATAGAAAGCGCCCATAGGCTCCTCCACCACCACTCCGGGAATGGCCCGGAGCTTCCGGATTACCGTATCCCGGCGAAGCTTGTACTCGGCCTTGCTGGCACGGAAGAAGGCAGGATCCACCTTGTACAGCTCCGCCGCACCCACCTGATCTACGGTGGCCACGGACAACCGGCATTGGCAGAATTTCAGCAGTGCCGCCTGAAGTTCCTTGTTCCGGGTGACCACGCAGCCCACCCGGGCGCCGCAGGCGGAGAACCGCTTGGACACGGAGTCCACGATCACCAGGTTCTCATCGATATCCCGGAACCGAGCCATGGTGGGCACGCCGAATTTGTCGTCGTAGCAGAACTCCCGGTAGACCTCGTCGCAGATGAGGAACAGATTGTGCTTCTTGGCAATGTCCGCAATCATCCGCATTTCCGTCTCGTCCAGCACCACGCCGGTGGGGTTGCCCGGATTGGTAATGAGGATTGCCCGGGTGTTGGGGGTAATGAGGCTCTCGATCCGCTCCCGATCGGCGTAGCGGTAGCCCTCCCAGGGATTGGTGGGCAGGGCCCGGATGACGCCGCCGGCGGCATGGACGAAGGTGGTGTAGTTGGGGTAATAAGGCTCGGGGATGATGACCTCGGTGTAGGGATCCAGAATGGACAGGCAGGTGAAGAGCAGTGCCTCGCTGCCGCCGGTGGTCACCAGGATGTCGTTATCCTCCAGGGACACCCCCAGGGTGCCATAGTAGTTCCGGATGGCCTCAATCAGCTCCGGCCGTCCGGGAGAGGCCTCATAGGCCAGGGTTTTGTCCGAAAACCCGTGCACCGCCTTGTAAAATTCCGGGGGCGTGGCAATGTCCGGCTGTCCGATGTTCAAGTGATAAATTTTCTTCCCCGCCTTCTCCGCCTGGACGGCCAGAGGATGGAATTTGCGCATAGGAGAGGGTTCACAACGGTTTGCGTTTATGGAAATCTGCATACTTACCTCCACCGGCAGCTGCCAGACGCGCCGGATTTTTATATTCTTTCGTAATACGGCTGAGCTCACCGCCCAGAGCCGCAAGACAAATCAAGTTTGGAATGGCCATCAGGCCGTTGGCCACTTCCGAGAGCCGCCACACCGCCCGGGTGTCCAGCACCGCCCCCAGCACCACCGCCAGCGACTGGGCGGCGACAAATCGGCGCTTCCCCCGCTCTCCCCAGAGGAAGGCGGCGAACCGGGTGCCATAGTAGCCCCAGCCAAGAATCGTGGCCGTGGCAAAGAGAATCAGGGCCGCCGTGAGAAGAACCCCCGCCCAGTTGCCATAGACCTGAGCAAAGGCCGCCTCCGTCAGCGCCCCGCCCACATCAGTCCCATAGGGAATGGGCACGCCGGTGACGAGAATCACCAGTGCCGTCAGGGTGCAAATCAGGATGGTGTCCAGGAAAACCTCCACAATGCCCATAAGTCCCTGCTCGGAAGGCTCCACGTTTTCCGCCCCGGCGTGGGCAATGGAAGCGGTACCCATACCCGCCTCGTTGGTGAATACCCCACGGCTGCAACCCACCCGCAGAGCCGAAAAAGCCGAACCCAATGCCCCGCCGGTGACTGCCCTGGGACAAAAAGCCCCGGTGAAAATCGCCTGAAAAGCTCCAGCAATCCGTCCCCGGAAGACCAGAAGCACAACGGCACACATCAGGAGATACCCTGCCGCGGCAAAGGGCACCAGAAGCTGGGCGGTTTTTCCCACCCGTCTGGCTCCGCCCCCCAGGAGCACCCCCACGGCCAGCGCCATGCCAACGCCCAGCAGGAGATTGCCCAATATGCCCGGGCTGCCGCCAAGGCGGGTCAGAATCCCGTTGCAGCCTGTGACCACCGCGTTGATCTGGGCGGCGTTGCCCACCCCGAAGGCGGCGAGAATGCCAAACAGGCAATAGAGCTTTGCCATGGGACGGAATTGTTCCCCTAAGCCCCGGGTCATGACATACATGGGGCCGCCGGAGAAGCCTGCCGGGGTTTTCACCCGGTAGCGCACCGCCAGAGCCGTTTCGGAAAATTTTGTGGCCATGCCCAGAAAGCCGCAGACCCACATCCAGAAAATGGCCCCCGGCCCGCCGAGACAAATAGCCCCCGCTACGCCCACCAGGTTTCCGGTGCCCACAGTAGCGGCTAACGCCGTGCAAAGGGCCTGGAAGGAGGATACCCCCTCCTTTTTCTCCGGGGAAACCAGCCGCCGGAAGAAAAGCCTCAGTGCCCGGGGCAGCAGAACCAGCTGGGGAACTCCCAGCCGCACCGTCAGGTACAGACCCACCCCCAGAATCAGAAGCATGGCCGGAGTCTCCGGCGTTATGCAGCAGGCGTACAAACGTGCATCAGTCATGGCACTCCCCTACTCTATCACTGTTTACCAAAAACTGCAATACAAATTTTCCGTTTTCGACAAAAAAAGAGGCCGCTAACCCCTGTCACCGCAAACCGGTCGATGTCACCAATACGGTGCTTCCCCGGATTCCTTCGCGTTGCAGAGCCTTAACAGCCTCTTTTGTTTTCTGAAATTCCAATCGGTTATTCCCAGGTGGCCCAGATTTCCGGGCAGTAGCCTACGGTGGCCTGCTTTCCGTTGCGCACCACCGGAGTCTTCATCAGCATGGGATCGTCGAAGACCTTGTCTTCCTTGGCGGTTTTGTCGTCCATGTACTTCATGAGGGTGATTTCCTGGGACTTTCCCTCCCAGTCGATGAGATTGTCAATGCCGCCCACCGCCCGGAGGACGGAATCGAACTCCCGGCCGGACATGCCGTATTTTTTCAGGTCAATGGACTGAAAGGGAATCCGCCGCTCCTTGAAATACCGCTCGGCTTTCCTGGTGTCAAAGCACTTGGCTTTTCCGAAAATCTGAATGTTCAATACACTACCTCCTCCAGGCACAGACCCTGGGCCGGCGCCAGAAACCCCGCCTGCGCCCGTTTGGCACCGAACAGCTCGGTTACGGATTCGGGACTGCGCTGCTGCCTGCCAACCTCCACCAGGGTGCCCGTGAGAATCCGCACCATGTTGTAGAGGAAGCCGTTTCCGGTGAAGCGAAGAACGATTTCCTCCCCCTGCCGGGTGACGGTAAGGGCAGTGAGCTCCCGCACCGTGGATTTCTTCATTTTGGGATTGCCGCAGAAGGCGGAAAAATCGTGTCTGCCCATAAGCAGCGCTCCAGCCCGATTCATAGCCTCCACATCCAGCCTCTCCGGCATCACGGTTACGAACCGGCGTTCAAAAACGCATGGAGCTTCGCTATTCCAGATTCGGTAGACGTAGGTTTTCTCCCTGGCGTTCAGCCGGGCGTGGAATCGGGCAGACACCTCCCGACAGGAGTATATGCCGATGTCCTCCGGCAGATACCGGCGCAGATTTGCCAGTATCTCCGCCGGAGGCATGGGGCTTTCACAGTGAAAGCTTGCCACCTGCCCCTTGGCGTGAACCCCTGCGTCCGTCCGGCCGCTGCCGGAAATTTCGATGGGCTCTCCCAGAATCCGGGACAGCGCCGTTTCCAGCTTTCCCTGGATGGTGTCCTCCCTGCCGGGAAGCCGCTGCCAGCCCCGGTAACGGGTGCCGTCATAGCAGATATCAAGCCGCAGATTCCGCATAGTCCTTCAATTCCTCTCTGGCCTCCCGCTCGCTGTCCGCAGAGAACAGGAAATTGCCCTTCCAATCGTAAACCTGAATGTGACCCTGAATGTTTCGCAGCTGATACATAACCATCGCCCTCACTTTACTTTCGTTTTCTGGCGATAGTATATCAGTACGTCAGTCCAATAAAACGGACTTATTTAAGCTTTTTCGACTTTTTTCAGAATCCAGCCGCCGATATCCTCGAAAATCTCCTGCCGGTTGATTTCGTTCAGGATTTCGTGGCGGCACAGGGGGTAGATCCGGCAGGAAACGTCGGTCATGCCCGCTTTTTTGAACTCTCTGACGGTGCGCTTCACGCCCTTGCCGTAGCTGCCCACCGGGTCGTCTCCCCCTGCCACGAAGAATACCGGAAGGTCTTTTTTCATAGTCTCCAGGTGAGCCGGCTTTTCGATGTAGGTCAGACCCTTCATCATCTCCCGGAGAAGTCCCGCCGTAGGGGTAAAGCCGCACATGGGATGGGCGATGTAAGCATCCACGATTTTGGCATCCCGGCTCAGCCAGTCGTAGGCCGTCCGGGGATGCTCCACCCGCCTGTTGTAGCTGCCAAAGACCAGATTCTCCAGAAAAGCACTGGGCTTATCCTCTCCGTCTTTCCGGCAGACCGCCTCAATGAACCGGGTCACCGGCGGCAGCAGAGCCGCCGGCTGCCAGCCGGTGCCGCAGATGACGGCGGCGGAAATGCCGCTGTCCGGATATTTGCAGAGAATGGTTCTGGCCATGAAGGAGCCCATGGAGTGACCAAAGAGAACATAGGGGATATCCGGATAGGCCGCCTGGGTTTCCCGCAGCAGGGTCATGGTGTCCTCCACGGCGGTAAACCAGCCGCCGTGGAAGTAGCCCTGAATGCCGTTTTCGCCCACGGACTGGCCATGACCCATGTGATCCTCGGCAACCACCAGAAAGCCCAGGCCATTCAGGTAGGCCGCGAATTCGTCATAGCGTTCGATGAACTCGGCAATGCCGTGAACGATCTGAACCACCGCCTTGGGGCTTTCCTCCGGCGTCCAGCGGCAGCCGTGGATTTTCCCCGCGCCCTTGGAGTCGTACCAGAAATCCTCTCTCATAAATCAGCCCACCACTTCGTAGCCAGCGTCCACGATGGCCTTCTTCACGGCGGCAATGTCAGGGTTGCCGGTGACGGTAACGTTCTTGGCTTTCAGATCGACCACGGCGTTCTCCACCCCGGGAATAGCCTTGCAGACGCTCTCCACACGAGCCTGGCAGTGGGTGCACATCATACCATTGACATTGATAACCGTTTTCATTTTTGTTTCCTCCTTAGATTTGACAGCCGGTTTTTCCGACTTGGTTTTCTGGAAATAACGCAGACGCAGGGCGTTCGTCACCACGAACACGCTGCTGAAGCTCATGGCGGCGGCGCCCAGCATGGGGCTCAGCTGTATACCGAAGGGCAGATACAGCACACCGGCCGCCACGGGAATGCCCAGGGTGTTGTAGAAAAATGCCCAGAACAGATTCTGGCGGATATTGCGGATGGTAGCCCGGCTCAAAGCAATGGCACTGCTCACCGCCGTCAGGTCTCCTCCCATGAGCACCACATCCGCTGCGTCGATGGCAATGTCCGTACCCGCGCCCACGGCCATGCCCACGTCCGCGGACATGAGGGCGGGGGCATCGTTGATGCCGTCGCCTACCATCAGCACGTTGTGGCCCTCCTTCTGGAGGCTCTGGACCGCACCGGCCTTGTCCCCGGGAAGCACATCGGCGATAATCCGGGAAATCCCCGCCTTCCGGGCAATAACCTGTGCGGTCAGGGCATTGTCTCCGGTGAGCATGACCACCTGAAGTCCCTGGCTTTGGAGAGCATGGACGGCTTCGGCAGAATCCGCTTTCAGCACATCCGCCGCGGCAATGGCACCCAGGTAGCCCTTCTGCGCGCTGCCAAAGTACAGGGGGGTCTTGCCCTGGCTTGCCAGCTCCGGAAGCTCGGGAACGGCAATGCCCTGTTCACGCATCAGCTGGGCGTTGCCGCCGAAGCAGCGCACACCGTCGATGATTGCGGCCACGCCCCGGCCGGGGATGGTCTCAAAATCCGTGGTTTCCGGCAGGGGTGCAGTGCCGTACTTCTCAAGAATTGCTTTTGCGAAGGGATGCTCGGAGGGAGCCTCCAGTCCGGCAGCCAGCCGGAGAAGCGCGTCCTCCGTCAGCGCGCCGGGGAGAATGTCCGTCACCTCAGGCTTGCCGGTGGTCAGAGTGCCAGTCTTATCCAGCACCACCGTATCCACCCGGTGCAGGTTTTCCAGTGCCTGGGCGTTCTTGAACAGCACGCCCAGCTGAGCGCCCCGGCCTGTGCCCACCATGATGGCAACAGGCGTTGCCAGTCCCAAGGCGCAGGGACAGGAAATGACCAGCACGGATACCGCGCAGTTCAGGCTGAATTCCAGACCGTAGCCCAGAACCATCCACACGCAGAAGGTCACCGCCGCGATGGCCATGACCACGGGCACGAACACACCAGCAATTTTATCCGCCAGCCGGGCAATGGGAGCCTTGGAGCCGCCGGCCTGCTCCACCATGTGGATAATCTGCGCCAGGGTGGTGTCCTTTCCCACCTTGTCCGCCCGGAATTCCAGGTAGCCCTGGGTATTGATGGTGGCGGCGCAGACCCTGTCTCCGGGCTCCTTCTCCACGGGAACGCTCTCGCCGGTAAGGGCACTCTGGTCAACGCTGGCCCGGCCGGAGAGCACCGTGCCGTCTACGGCGATGGCACCGCCGGAGCGGACGATCACCGTGTCGCCCACCTGCACCTGCTCCACGGGAATCGTCATCTCTGCCCCGTCCCGGCGGACGGTGGCGGTTTTGGGGCTTAAATCCATCAGAGAGCGGATGGCGTCGCCGGTTTTGCCCTTGGCTCTGGCCTCCAGGAATTTGCCCAGGGTGATGAGAGTCAGGATCATGGCGGCAGACTCAAAATACAGGTTGTGCAGGTAATGCTTTACCAGCTCCATGTCCCCATGCCCCAGGCCGTAGGCCATGCGGAACAGGGCGGCAATGCCGTAAATCAGTGCCGCCAGGGAGCCCACCGCAATCAGAGAATCCATATTGGGAGAACGGTGATACAGGGCTTTCAGACCCCGGAAATAATAGACCCGGTTCAGGTAGACCACAGGGAGCGTCAGAAACAGCTGCAAAAGTGCCGCCACAACACCGTTTTCCACACCGTGATACCAGCCGGGAACCGGCAGTCCCGCCATATGACCCATGGTGAAGTACATGAGCACCGCAAGACACACGGCGGAGCCGATGATCCGGGTCTTCATTTCCTTCATGGGGTCTTCCTCGGCCTTAGGGGCGTTCTTTTTTTCCTCGGGCAGGAAGGCGTGATAACCGGCCTTTTCCACTGCGGCCTCAACGGCAGCAACCACGGAAGCGTCCGTCACCTCCGTCTGCATGGAGCCCGCCAGCAGATTCACATCCGCCTGGGTCACCCCGGGCACCGCCCGGGTCACTTTTTCTACCCGGGACGAGCAGGCCGCACAGGTCATGCCCGTCACCGTAAATGTAAGCTTCATTGGAAATTCCTCCTTCTGCTATTATCGCCGATTTCGGCAGGAAAATCAACCGCAATGTGAATTTCGATTTGACGGAAGTCAGAGTGTTCACAATTTATTAACAATCGCTTTTCCCGGTTATGATACTATTTTATCATGCGTTTTCAAAACCGCAAGTATGCACTAATTTGTGCATTACTACCCAAAAAGATACTGTAAGAGGTGACCAAGCCTTCATGGAAGAAAAGACCATTTGTCCGGTGGAGACCACCCTGGAGCTCATCGGCGGAAAATACAAGGCTCTGATTCTCTGGCATCTGTCCTCCGGCAAGCTGCGCTTTTCCGAGCTGCGCAGCCGAATCTCCGGTGCCACCCCGAAAATGCTCACCCAGCAGCTGCGGGAGCTGGAAAGTCAGCAGCTGGTGCACCGGCAGGTGTACCCGGTGATTCCGCCGAAGGTGGAGTATTCCCTGACGGAAACCGGCAGAAGCCTGATGCCGGTACTGGTTGCCATCCGGGATTGGGGCACGGCGTACCTCCGGAGCAAAGATCAGGAGCCGAACTGCTTTATGATGGGCAACGAGCCCAGCGTTTCACACCTGTGTGAGTGCGGCTGCCAGTGCGCCGCCCACTGATGCCATTTGGAAAGGAAAGAAGCCATGTATAACATCAAGATTTCAACGGATTCCACCTCGGATATCCCCGCTTCCTTTCGGGAAGAGCTGAACATCAGCGTCCTGCCTCTGACCATTCTGGCTGACGGCAAGGAATACCGGGACGGCGTGGACATCACCCCTCAGGAATTCTACAAGATTCTGGACGAGGCCGAGGTGCTTCCCGTATCCTCTCAGGTTCACGCCTCGGAGTATCTGGAGCTGTACCGGCAGGTTGCCGAGGAGGGCTACACGGATCTCATCCACGTCAGTCTGAACGGCAAGGGCTCCGGCACCTATCAGGCCGCCGTCATGACCCGGGACATGTTCCGGGAGGAGCATCCGGAAGCCAAGCTGAACATCCATATTATCGATTCCAGAACCTACAGCATGGGCTACGGTATGGCTGTGGTGGAGGCGGCTCGGATGGCTCGCAGCGGCGCTGCCCCGGCGGAAATCATCGCTCACATTGAAGACTGGGTGGCGTACACCCGGCCTGTGTTTGTCCCCATGAATCTGAAATGCGTCAAAAAGTCCGGCCGGATCTCCCCAGCCGCCGCCTTTGTGGGGGATGCCATCGGCCTGAAGCCTTTGATTACCTTTGAGGACGGCGAGGCCAAAATCCTCTCCAAGGTCAGAGGCGAGCACAAGGCCATCGCCGCTCTTGTGGACATCTGCATGAAGGAGCGCCGTCCGGGCACCAGCTACTGTCTGGTTCACGGCAAGAATCAGGAGACCTTCGAGCAGCTGAAGGCAGCCTGCGCCCAGGTCATGGATCAGCCTCCCATGGCGGAATACGAGGTTGGCTGCATCATCGGCATCAACACCGGCCCGGATATCGTTGGCATTCTCTACCGGAAGTAATTTTCCAAAAACACAGGGCGAAAGTCCTGTGTTTTTTATCTAAGGCAGCACCGCACAATTGTGTCTGCGCACTTCGGCGGATCTTTTCCGCCAATTCCGCAGT
>OLHA01000595.1_pt1 | contig 21104 bp, 20 predicted proteins | sample 1605961 | NCBI WGS metagenome assembly OLHA01 (sample SAMN03283288) | human gut metagenome | biome: human-associated habitat; material: feces | host: Homo sapiens | place: Peru | collected 2012
GCCAAAAATCCAGGCTGGGGCTTCTTGCCAAATTGTGCGGTGTTGCCTTAGATAATGCCTGCGGCAATGGAATGTGAAATTATCAATTTATCATAAGTCACAGCCCTGTGCAGAGTAGAGCTGACTCATATAAAAAAGGCAAGCCCCAACAGGGACTTGCCAATTTTGGTCGGAGTGGCGGGACTTGAACCCGCGGCCTCATGGTCCCGAACCATGCGCGATACCAAACTTCGCCACACCCCGTTAGCGGTACCCATTATAATGAAAGAAATGTCAAATGTCAAGTGCTTCGCAGCCTTTTTCCCAATGCGGAATTTTTACGTCTGCCTGCCTCATAGAACTGTATGAGGTGATGGGTATGCGGAAGTGTTCTCCTGAGGGACGGACAGAGGGGCGGACGATCCTGCTCTCAGCGTTGCTTTTGGCCGCGTTTCTTCTTTTGGGATGGGCGTATTTCACAGACGGAAGCGCGGCGTTTCCAGTGCTTTGCAGGGCGGCTGCGCGGATGGATGAATTTCTGGGACAAACAAGAGATGGGATCCCACTGCATCAGGCGGTGGGGAATTTCCTGCATGAGGTGTTTTGTGTTGCGGAAGCGGATATCTTTTGATTATGGCTTCTGCTTTCTGGCGGCGATCCTGCTGCTGATGCTTCCGCTGCGGTGGGTGACGGCGTATTTTCTGGCGGCATTTTGTCACGAAATGGGGCACTATCTGGCTGTCCGGCTGGTGGGGGGGGAGGTTTCCTGTCTGGAATTTTCCCTGCGTGGAGCGAAAATGTACGCGTCGGCCCTGCCGCCGGTCAGACAGCTGATTTGCCTGCTGGCGGGGCCTGCGGCCAGCTTTTCCGTGCTGCTTTTTACAAGGATTTACCCGCAGTTGGCCCTCTGCGGCTTGGTACAGGGCGTATACAATCTGCTTCCCATTGGAAAGCTGGATGGAGGAAGGGCGCTGGACTGTATCCGTATTTTGCGACAGATGCGGAAAAATTCCTTGCAAAGCGGCAGAACAAATAGTACAATAGGTGCACCATGTTCTAAGAGGTAAACCAATGACCGAACTGAAAAAGAGGATACTCCCCACGGTGCAGAAGCCGGCCCGCTATACCGGCGGCGAATGGGGGGAGGTAAAGAAGGATAAAAAGATGGTGGATGTCCGGGTGGCGTTTTGCTTCCCGGATACCTATGAGATCGGTATGTCCAACGTGGGCATGCGGATCCTTTACGGCGTGATGAACCGCATGGACGGCGTATGGTGCGAGCGGGTCTTCGCCCCCTGGGGGGATATGGAGACCCAGATGCGCAGCCACGGTCTGCCGCTGTGGGCACTGGAGAGCCAGGACGCCGTCCGTGATTTTGACATGATCGCCTTCACCATTGGCTATGAGATGTCCTATTCCAATATTGTGAATATGCTGGACCTGGCGGGTGTACCCATCCACAGCAAGGACCGGCACGAGCTGAAAAACATTGTGTTTGCCGGCGGTGTCTGCGCTTTCAACCCGGAACCGCTGGCGGATTTTATTGATTTCTTCTCCATCGGCGAAGGGGAGGACATCACGGTGGAGATCGTCTCTCTCTACCAAAAGGCAAAGCGGGAGGGCTGGAGCAAGGATACGTTCCTGCGGGAGGTCTCCAAAATTCAGGGCGTGTATGTGCCCAGTTTCTATGTGCATGCGTATAACGAAGATGGGACGCTGAAGGCCGTCATCCCACAGCAGGGGGCGCCGGAGGTGATTACCAAAAGGATCGTGGAAAATCTGGATGAAGCGTATTTCCCCACGGAAATGATCGTTCCCTCCACGGAAATCGTTCACGATCGGGCCAATCTGGAAATTTTCCGCGGCTGCATCCGCGGCTGCCGCTTTTGTCAGGCGGGCTTCAGCTGCCGCCCGGTGCGCCGCAAGAGCGCCCCGGTGCTGTACCGTCAGGCGGTGGAAATGCTGGAAAACTCCGGCAACAATGAGATCACCCTGTCCAGCCTTTCCACCTCGGATTTCCGTGGGCTGAAGGAGCTGACGGACGAGCTGCTCCCATATTGCGAAGCCAATCGCGTCAGCCTTTCTGTGCCCTCTCTGCGGGCGGACAATTTTTCCCGGGAACTGATGGAGAAGATCCAGGCTGTCCGAAAAAGCGGCCTGACCTTTGCCCCGGAGGCGGGGACCCAGCGCCTGCGGGACGTGATCAACAAGAATTTGAGAGAGGAGGAGATCCTCTCCACCTGCGCCCAGGCCTTCGCCGGGGGCTGGAACAATGTGAAGCTCTATTTCATGCTGGGCCTGCCCACCGAAACGGATGAGGATGTGCTGGGTATTGCCGAGCTGGTGTACAAGGTGATTCAGGCGTGGCGGGAGAATGCGGTGAATAAAAAGCGCGGCCTGCGGGTCCATGTGGCAACGGCCTATTTTGTCCCCAAGCCCCATACCCCGTTCCAGTGGGAGGCGCAGATCACGCCTCAGGAGTATCTGCGGCGCTGTATGCTGCTGAAGTCTCACTTCTATTCCAAATCCATTGAATACGATTACCACAGCACCGAGCTGAGCCGTCTGGAGGCGGTGTTCGCCCGGGGAGACCGCAGGCTCTGCGCCGTGATCGAGGATGCGGTGAGGCGCGGCGCGAAGCTGGACGGATGGGATGAATACTTCCGCTATGACATCTGGCATGACGCTTTCGTGCGCTGCGGCATCCCGGAGGAATTCTATACCACCCGCGGATACGATGAGGCGGAGCTCCTGCCATGGGATACCATTGATGTTGGCGTCAGTAAGCGCTTCCTCCTGCGGGAGCGGCGGCGTGCCTACGACAGTCAGGTGACCCCGGACTGCCGGCACGGCTGCGCGGGTTGTGGGGCAAACGGACTGCTGAAGGAGGTGGCCTGCGATGCCTAGGCTCCTGTTTGAAAAGAAGGGAAATGCCGTCTGGATCTCCCATCTGGACCTGATGCGGGTGTTTCAGCGCGCCTTCAAGCGGGCGGGACTTCCGCTGACCCACACCCAGGGATTTAACCCAAGGCCCTCTGTCTCAATCGCGCTGCCTCTTTCCGTTGGGATTGAAAGCAGCTGTGAGCTGCTGGACTTTGATCTGGACGGCGACAGCGTTCCATATGAGCAGATCCGCCAACGGCTGAATGGTGCGCTGGTGGAGGGTGTCCGCGTGCGTGAGGTGTATACGGGGGGACAGAAAATTAAGTATCTCGCCTGCCTGGATTGCGTTCTTTCTCTGGAATACGACGCCGGGATCCCTCAGGAGGCAGCAGCTGCCATGGGAGCGCTGTTCGCCCAATCCGAGGTGACCGTCACGAAGAAGAGTAAAAGCGGAAATACGGAGCAAAATATTATCCCCATGATCCGTACTCTACAAATTCGGGAGGCGAATACCAATATGCTGGAAATCGCGGCGCGGATCTGCTGCCAGAACCCCTCGCTGAATCCAATGCAGATTTCAGCTGCAATTGAAAAATACCTGCCCAATTTTGCCCCGGATTATGTGGCATGCAGCAGGGAAGAGATTTACGACATTCAGGAAAACATTTTCAGATAGGAGAATACAGAAATGAAAGAGTATATTATGCTGGAGGAGTGCCCCCTGTGCCGGGGTGCCGGAATTCTGATGCACGAGGGCGGCTGGAGCGTACAGGTGGAATGTGTCGATTGCAGCGCCCACACCGTTTACGTGGAGTACAGCAACGACGAGGAGAAGGCTCAGGCAGAGCAGACGGTGGCCCACCTGTGGAACATCGGCAAGGTGGTCAGCAGTGAGCGGGGAGAATAAGCCCGGGATGGAGCAGGCGCTGGCCAGCTGCATTGCGCTGCTCCATGATCGGGCGCCTGGATCCATTGGAGATCTGCTGCATCTTCAGGTGGGAAGCTGTAATGAAGCATCGGGAGAGTATACTTTATATGCTGAAACAGAGCCGTGGATGTGCAACCCCTATGGGACGCTCCATGGCGGGATCATCAGCACGATGATGGATCAGGCCATGGGAACGCTGGCTACTTGCCTGACGGATGGCCGCGCGATCACCCCCACCGTGCAGCTGAATGTGACGTTCCACCATCCGCTGCTTCCGTCCCAGCAGACGGTGCTGCGTCTGCATGTGGATGCCGTTACCCGAACCATGCTTCATCTGCGCGTCGAGGCCAGCAACGGGCAGGAGCCGCAAAAGCGCTGTGCCAGCGCCACCGGGATCTTTTATATCAAGCCGATGCCGTGACGGGGCATTTGCCCTGTCACATGATGAAGTTTGGTGCCCACGACCGACAGCTATGTCCTGTGATGTAGTAGCTTCGACGATGTGTACAATAAAATATTTTGCTGTTTTTGAAAAAACCACTTGCATTTTCCGGCAAGGTGTGGTAATATACTCAGGCAGTCGAGAGACGGCACGTGAGAACTGAAAATCCGGGTGTGGCGAAGTTTGGTATCGCGCTTGAATGGGGTTCAAGAGGCCGCTGGTTCGAATCCAGTCACTCGGACCAAAATGGGGTAATTCCTGAGGGAATTTCCCCATTTTTTATGTGGAAGTTGTGGGGATTGGTGGGATTTTTTGGACGTTGATACCGGTAAAAAGAGGACGGAAAAACAAAACCGCTGAGATCGAAAGGTCTCAGCGGTTTTTCCTGTTTACATGTCCGAATCAATCTTCTCCGTGATGGTATCGGAAACCTTCCAGGCGATGTCCTCCACCTTGTCGGCGGCCTTTTCGGCCAGTTTGCGGGTCGGGTTGCTTTTCGGCATTGCCAGCACGGCCACCATTCCGGCAGCGGCACCCAGGCCCGCAGTCAGCGCGAGTACCTTCATATCCATGATTTCACCCCCAGTACTGTTATTTTCCCCGCTGGAGGTGAAATAATTCAGGATTTCTTGTTTGCAAATTGCACAAAATGTGATATACTAATTACAGAATTTTTGCTTTTTTGGATTGGGGGAATGCGCGGTGTCGGTGGATGGACTGCAAACAAAGATGCGCAAACAGGGGAATAACCTGATGGTGGACCTCACGCTGGGGCCGGAGCGTCTTCCAACCCAGGTGCTGGAGGCACACGGTGACATTTGCGACGCCTATAAGGATTTCTGCATGCGCCTGTTGACCGGCCTGAAGGGCAAGGCTGCCGCGGTGCGGTTCAGCCTGACCCATTTCGTTTTGCTGGGCAGCGGCGGGGCGGAGGCGTTGTCCGAATTGCTGAAGAAGGCTTCCGCCCTGGGCTTTTATACACTGCTGGAGATTTACGGGATCTCCTCTGCAGAAGAAGCGGGTTATGCGGCAGAACGCATTTGGGGGGAGGAAAGCCGGTTCCCCTGTGATGGAGTGCTGGTTTCTGCCTATTTTGGCACGGAAGTCATCAAACCGTTTCTTCCGTACTGCGAGGAGAAAAAGAAGAGCCTGTTTGTGCTGGCCCGTTCGGCCAATAAAACCGCTTTTGAATTGCAGGACCTTCTGGCCGGTTCCCGAATGGCACACGTGGCGGCGGCGGATTACGTCAATCGCTTTGCTGCCGGTACGGTAGGGAAGTACGGCTTTTCCCAGGTCGGCATTGCTGCCTCCGCGACGGTATCGGACAGCGTGAAAATGCTGCGTTCAAAGTATCCCAAGCTGTTCATGCTCATCGACGGCGCGGAGCTGGCAGGCATCAGCGTAAAAAACGCTTCGTATGGGTTCAGTATTTATGGCTATGGCGCGATTTGTTGCCTTGGAAGCCCTGTGACCTGTGCGTGGACGCCTGAGGACGTTGATTTTGTCCAGGCGGCTGCTGCGGCCGCGGAGAGCTTCCAGGCGCGGCTGAAGCAATATGTGCCGTGATTTTTCTACGTATGCGCCGCCCCGCAGACAGGTGCTGTGAGGCGGCGTGGGCTGAGGGAACCTCTGCTGTTCAGGGGTTCCCTCTATTTCTTTGACGCCGAGGTGCTTGGCACCGTGGCTGTTTTTCCGGCCACGCTGTTTTGAGGCGTAGAGGCGGATGTGGGTTGGGCGGCTCTTCCGTTGATGTCCTTTTCAGTGGTATCCGTTGCCGCGTCGGCGGGTTCCGTGGTCATTTCGGTGGTTGGCTGGGTAGTCGGCAGGGTCGTGGGCTGAGTCTCCGGCATGGTGGTTTCGGTGGTGACGGGCACAGTCGTCATTTCAGTGGTGGGATTGGTGGCGTTATTTGTCCGACAGCCGGAAAGAAGCAGCGCCAGCAGCGCCGCCGCGCAGAGCATTTGAATCGTCGATTTCATAATTTCCCTCCAAAGTGCTTGTTTCAAAGGGAGTATTCCCATTGCGTAAGTTTTCATACCCGCATTTTCCGTTCAAAAAATGAGACTTTTTTGAAACCTTTTTGGAATAGCGGCGAAATTGGGCATTGCCTTTTTCCTGATTTCGTGTATAATGAATTTAATCCCATTCCCAAAACACAAAAAGGAGTTGCTCTAGCAATATGAAGAAGCTCTCAGTCAAAAAGGATTCTCAGTGTATGGCCTGCCTGGAGTGCGTCCGGGCCTGCTCCGTTGCTTTCTATAAGGAGTTTAATCAGGATTACAGCTGCATTCAGATCGTAGCCAAGGGCACCGGCGCGAAGCCCAATGTGTGCATCCAGTGCGGCAAGTGCATGAAGACCTGTGAGCACGGCGCCATTACGCAGAATCCCAAGACCGGCGTTTACATGATCAACAAGAAGAACTGCATCGGCTGCGGCAAGTGTGTCGAGGTCTGCCCCACCAAGGTGATGGTTCACAAGGCCGAAAATCCCGTCTCCAAGTGCATCGCCTGCGGCATCTGCGTCAAGGCCTGCCCCATGGAAGTCCTGGAGATCGTGGAGAAGTGATCTTCATAGAGGCGTAAATCAAATACATTTTTTCAGCTGCCGGAAGGAATCCTTTCCGGCAGCTTGCCTTTTGTAAATTTTTTTCGCGTTTTCGGCCCTGGGAGCTCTTTCCCGTTGCGCGAAATGGAAAACTGTGGTATACTGAATACATTCATACACCCGGAGGCGTTTATTGTGGAATTGAACTCTTTTCAGGAGAAACTGACAAATATTTTGCCGCAAATAGAGCTGAGATTCAATGAACCGATGAGCAGGCATACTTCCTTTCGCATCGGTGGGGCGGCAGAAGCAATGGCGTTTCCCAAAAGTGAAGCGGAGCTTTCACAGCTGCTGAAAGTGTCCGGGGAATTGGACATTTCCCATGCTATCCTGGGAGCAGGAACAAATGTATTGGCGCCTGACGAGGGTGTGTCTGGTCTGGTCATCTGCCTGAAGGACTGCCTGGGCGGAATCAAACTGGTAGAGGGCAGCCGCCTGCGGGTGATGGCAGGGGTCACCATGTCCCGCGCCGCGGTATTTGCAGCCAACCATGGCCTCTCCGGGCTGGAATTTGCCCATGGCATTCCGGGGACGGTGGGCGGCGGCGTTTATATGAATGCCGGTGCCTACGGCGGAGAGATCAGCCAGGTGTGCGTGGAGGCAGCAGTGATGGACAGAGCGAGGCAGCTGCACATCAGAAGCCGGGCGGAGATGGATTTCCGCTACCGGCACAGCTGCCTGGAGGAAACCGGCGAAATTGTGACCAGTGCTGTATTTCAGCTGACTGCCGCACCCGCGGAGGAGATCAGGCAGCGCATGAAGGAGCTGCAAGCGCGCCGTCTGGCTTCCCAGCCGCTGGATTACCCTTCGGCGGGGTCAGCCTTTAAGCGCCCGATAGGCGGCTATGCTGCCGCCCTGATCGACCAGGCAGGGCTGAAAGGCTACCGAGTGGGCAACGCTGCCATTTCGCAGAAGCATGCGGGCTTTGCCATCAATCTGGGCGGCGCGACCGCGGCAGATGTGAAGGCGCTGCTTTCTCAGGTTTCGGAAAGTGTATACGAAAATTCCGGCATCCGCCTGGAGCCGGAGATCAGAATTTGGTAGAGACAGAGGTGAAGAGCGATGCGCTCATTTTCTGCCGCGGCCAAGGCGGAGATCTGCAAAAATATCCCCCAGTCCGGCTGCTGCGCGCTGGCGGAGTGCTTCGGAATTTTACTTTTTTGCAACAGCTTCCGCAGTGACGCAATTAAGATCATAACGGAGAGCACCGAGTTTGCCGCGCTGCTGCCCCGGCTTTTTAAAAAGGCTTTCGGCTTCGGTTTTGATACACCGGCAGGGGAAGGGAAGACGGGAAAGCTCGTCTTCCAGATCCAGGATCCGGGGAAAATCGCCGCGATCATGGGCGCTTTCGGCTTTGACCTGGACGAGACCTTCTCGCTTCATGTGAATCTTCCCGTGGTGGAGAACGATTGCTGCAAGACAGCGTTCCTCCGGGGGGCTTTCCTGGCCGGGGGAAGCGTGACCGATCCAGGCAAGGGCTATCATTTGGAGCTGGCCACCACCCATCACAGCGTTGCCAAAGAGTGCTATATCCTGATCCATGAGACGCTGGGCTTCCCACCAAAGCTTGCCTCCCGCAGCGGAGCAAGGGTAATCTATCTCAAGCAAAGTGAGCAGATTGCCGATTTTCTGACGTTTTTGGGTGCCTCTGTCGCTTCCATGGGCATTATTGAGGCGCGGCTGGAACACGAGTTGAACAACCAGGTCAACCGCCGGTGCAACTGCGATGACGCCAACATTACCAAGGTCGTAGAGGCGTCCCAGGAGCAGCTGACGGCCATTCGCGCCCTGCGGGAGCGAAACCAGTTTGACCAGCTCCCGGAAAAGCTGAAGCAGGCTGCCCGGGTGCGCGAGGAAAACCCGGAGGCCTCTCTGACGGAGTTGGCAGGGCTGGTGGAGCCGAAGATCTCAAAGCCGGCCATGAGCCACCGGCTGAAACGTCTTGTGGAGCTGGCGAGGGAGGAAGAACAATGAGCTTTGTCCATTTGCATGTTCATACGGAGTACAGCCTCCTGGACGGCGCCTGCCGCATTGACCGCATGATGGAGCGGGTGAAGGAATTGGGGCAGGATGCCATTGCCATTACCGACCACGGTGTGATGTACGGCTGCATCGATTTCTACAAGGCGGCCAAGGCGGCCGGGATCAAGCCCATCATTGGCTGCGAGGTATATATGGCCCGGCGGCGGATGTCCGACCGAATCCACGGAGTTGACAACGATCCGTATCATCTTGTGCTGCTGTGCAAGGATCGCCGGGGCTATGAAAACCTGTGCTACATGGTCTCTGAGGCGTTTCTGCATGGCTTTTACGGCAAGCCCCGCATTGATCTGGACCTATTGCGGGAGCATCACGAGGGCTTGATTGCCCTCTCGGCCTGTCTGGCCGGTGCGATCCCCCAGTACCTGATGGAAGAATCCTATGATTCCGCCAAGGAGTACGCGCTGAAGATGGCACAGATCATGGGGGAGGGGAACTTCTATCTTGAGCTTCAGGATCATGGCATCCCGGAGCAGCGGGCGGTAAACCAAGGAATCCACCGCATTGCCAGGGAGACGGGACTGCCGCTGGTGGTCACCAACGACGCCCATTACCTGCGCCGGGAGGATGCCAAGATGCAAGACGTCCTGCTGTGCATCCAGACGGGCAAAACCGTGGACGATGAAAACCGCATGAAATTCCCCTCGGATGATTTTTATCTGAAAAGCGAGGAGGAGCTTCGCACCTTGTTCCCCGGCTGCGAGGAGGCGTTTGCCAACACGGTCCAAATCGCGGAAAAGTGCAATCTGGATTTTGTGTTCCATGAGTACCATTTGCCCTCTTTCCCGGTGCCTGCGGGATATACCAATGAGGAGTATTTCCGCAAACTCTGCTATGAGGGCTTTCAGGAGCGTTACCCCGAAGCGCCGGAGGAATATAAGCAGCGGCTGGAATATGAGATCGGCGTGATCAGCCGCATGGGCTATGTGAACTACTATCTCATTGTGTGGGATTTTATCCACTATGCCAAGCAGTCCGGCATCCCCGTTGGCCCTGGCAGAGGGTCCGGCGCGGCCTCTATTGTGGCATATTGTATGCACATCACCGAGGTCGACCCCATGAAGTACGCGCTGATCTTCGAGCGCTTTCTGAACCCGGAGCGAGTGAGCATGCCGGATTTCGATACGGATTTCTGCCAGGAGCGCCGGGGAGAGGTCATTGATTATGTCTGCCGGAAGTATGGCTCCGATCACGTGGCCCAGATCGCCACCTTCGGCACCATGGCAGCCCGGGGCGCCATCCGGGACGTGGGACGCGCCCTGGATTTCAGTTACGCGGAGACGGATGTTGTGGCAAAGCAGGTGCCCAGCACCCCCCACATCACCCTGCGGGAGGCCATTGAGTCCTCCCCCAAGCTGAAAGAGATGTATACCCAGGACCCACGGATCCATACCCTGGTGGATACCGCCATGTCGCTGGAGGGAATGCCCCGCAATACCTCCACGCATGCCGCCGGCGTGGTGATCACCGCCGACCCGGTGTATACCTATGTGCCGCTGTCCACCAATGACGATACTGTTGTCACCCAGTATACCATGACCACCATCGAGGAGCTGGGACTGCTGAAAATGGACTTCCTGGGCCTGCGGAACCTGACGGTCATCCGGGACGCCGAGCAGCAGATCCAGGGCTGGAAGCCGAATTTTTCCATTGATAAGATCCCGGACAACGATCCGGAGACCTTTGCCATGCTGGCGGAGGGAAAAACTCAGGGTGTTTTCCAGCTGGAATCGGCGGGCATGACCGGCGTCTGCGTGAGTATGCGGGCCAGCTCCATCGAGGATATCACGGCAATTGTGGCGCTGTACCGCCCCGGCCCCATGGAATCCATTCCCACCTTCATTGCCAACAAACTGGATGCCCGGAAGGTCACCTATAAAACCCCGCTGCTGGAGCCGATCTTGAAGGTCACCTACGGATGCATCGTATATCAGGAGCAGGTCATCGAGATCTTCCGCACGCTGGGCGGCTATACCATGGGCCAGGCGGACAACATCCGCCGCGCCATCTCCAAAAAGAAGATGAAAGTCATCGAGGCAGAGCGGAAGACCTTTGTTTACGGTGACCCCCAGCAGAACATTGATGGCTGCATTGCCCGCGGCGTGCCGGAGGCGGTGGGGCAGTCCATCTATGACGAGATCGTTGCTTTTGCGAACTATGCCTTCAATAAGGCACACGCGGTGTGCTACGCGGTTGTTTCCTATCAGACGGCCTATCTCAAATGCCACTATCCCCGGCAATATATGGCGGCGCTGATGACCTCCGTGCTGGATTCCGCGGAGAAGATATCCGGCTACATTGCCGAATGCAAGGAGATCGGCATTGAGACGCTGCCGCCGGACATCAACCATTCGGACGACCATTTCATCGTGGAAGGCGATTCCATCCGCTTCGGCCTGGGCGCGGTGAAAAACGTGGGCCATGGGCTGATCAGGACCATGGTGGCCAAGCGCAACGAGGGCGGCCCCTTCAAAACGCTGGAGGATTTTCTGGAGCGGATGGGCGACGGGGAGCTGAACAAGCGCGCGGTGGAGAATTTCATCAAGTGCGGGGCCATGGACTGCTTTGGCTACCACAGGAGCGAGCTGCTGTCCGTTTACGAAAAAATGATGAACGCCGTCTCCGATACCAGAAAGAAAAACCTAGAAGGGCAGTTGGGCTTATTCTCCATGCTGTCCGGCAGGGAAGCGGCGGCCAATATCGTCATTCCCCATATGGACGAGCTGCCCCGTGCAGAGCTGATGGCGATGGAGAAGGAGACCACCGGCATTTATATTTCCGGCCACCCTATGGACGATTACCGGCAGCTGCTGAAAAACACCAGCGTTGTCCCCATCTCTGCTTTGACCGGGGAGGAATGCCGGTTCCAGGATGAGCAGATCGTCAGCATTGCCGGGATCGTGCAGACCATCAAGATGAAAATGACTCGAAACAATACCATGATGGCCTATGTCACCATCGAGGATGATACGGCCTCCATTGAGCTGATCGTCTTCTCCAACGCGCTGAACGAGCACGGCGGCTACCTGCGGGAGAATGCCCCGGTGGTGGTAGTCGGCAAGCTGTCGCTGCGGGAGGACAAGGAGCCGCAGATCATTGTCAACCGGGTCCGGCCCATGTCTGATTTTACGGACCCTTATGTCAAGCCGTTCCTGAATGAGCTGATCCCCCAGAAGCCGGAGCCGGAGGAAAGCAGTACTTTGTATCTGCGCCTCAGCGCGGAAGGATGCGGGGAGTATCGTAAGGTCAGAGCCATCGTGAATATGTTCCCTGGGAACAGTCTGGTGGTCATCTTCTTCGCCGATACCCGCAAGCGCCTGGCTGGCCGGTGCCTGCTGCGCAACAGCATGATCGAAGAATTAAAAAATGTGCTTGGGGAAGCAAATGTTGTCTTGAAATAGCTTTTCTTTTTTGGCAGAATGTGCTATAATACCCTGATGGAAGGAGCTGGTGGCATGAAAAAGAGAATACTGTTTTCTGCTTTGGCAATGCTGCTGATCCTGCTCCTGAGCGGATGTGCGGCCAAGACCATCGACGAAATGTACGCGCTCCCGCGCCGGTCTGAGCGGAACAACAACCTGCGTTCCGCCATTGAATCCGCCATGGAAGGGCGGGTGTACGCCGCTCCGCTTTCCGGCTCTAACCGGGAATCCGTCCAGACGGCGGATCTTGACGGCGACGGCAAAGAGGAATATCTGATCTTTACCAAATCCGCCCAGGGGGATTCGCTTCAGATCCTTCTATTCAACCAATTAAGCGACGAGAACTATGTTCTGTGGGAGACCATTGACTGCAAGGGTGCATCCTTTGAGCAGGTGCAGTACGCCGATATGGACGGAGTGCCCGGCAGCGAGCTGATCGTGGGTACCCAGCTCAGTGAAAAGGTCACAAAGACGGTTGCGGTCTACTCCTTTGCGGCTGACCAGATGGAAAAGCTCAAGAGCATGATCTATGTCAGGTTTCTGGTGTGCGATCTGGATGGCAACGGCAGCAGTGAGCTGATGGTTGTCCAGAACTCCGACGCTGATTATGGAAACGGCAGTGTCCGGCTCTATTCCCACAGTGACGGGGGCCTGGTCAGCTCGGCGGAAGCGAAGCTTTCCGTCCCGCCGGACTTCATCCGGCGTATCACGGTGAACCGGCTTTCCAGCGGCGAACCGGCAGTGTATGTGTCCAGCGGGGCGATGGATAATTCCATCGTCACCGATATCTTTGCCCTGCGCGGCGATGTTTTTACCAATGTGACCCAGACCAGTGATTTGGGCACCAGCATGCAGCCGCTGCATAACTATCTGGTATATGCCGAGGACCTGGACGGCGACGGCGTCCTGGAGCTGCCGAGCCTTCTGACCATGATGTATAATACGACGGAGCAGAATCTGATCCGCTGGTTCAGTGTGGATATGGATGGGCGGGAGACCAATAAGCTCTATACCTTCCATAATTTCGACGACGGCTGGTACATTCAGCTCAACAGCGACTGGATCGACCGCATTGCTGCCGAGAAGAACGGAAGCACCTATACCTTCTACATGTGGAACAACAGCTACGGCTCGGCAGTGCCGGTGTTTACCATATATGCCCTGACTGACCGGGACCGGGATTCTCAGGCGGCGCTCCAGAACCGCTTTGCCCTGTACCGGGGCGAGGATGTGGTGTACGCCGCGAAGCTGGAATCCGGGTCGGCGATTTACGGAATGACCGAGAATTATCTCCAGGCCAATTTCCATTTGATCCGGCAGGGCTGGAATACTTCTGAAAGCTAAGAGGTGGGCTATGAAAAAGGTTTTGATATTGGAAGACGAAGTGAATATCCGCAGCTTCGTGGTGATCAATTTGAAGCGGGCGGGCTACGACGCCATCGAGGCCGGGACCGGCCAGGAGGCGCTGGATCGCCTGGCGGAGAACCCGGATATTGGCGTGGCGATCTTGGATATCATGCTGCCGGATATCGACGGCTTTGAGGTCTGCCGCCGCATCCGGGCCACCAGCAAGCAGATCGGCATCATCATGCTCACGGCCAGGACGCAGGAGATGGATAAGGTAACGGGCCTGATGACCGGCGCGGATGACTATGTGACCAAGCCCTTCTCTCCTGCGGAGCTGACAGCCCGGATCGACGCGCTTTTCCGCCGCCTGGGCGGGGACAGCGTGGTGAGTTCCGAATTGCTGACCCAGGGCCCCTTTGTGATGAATACCCGGAATCATACGTTGGAAAAGTCCGGCAACCGCATCCGGCTGACTCAGGTGGAGTACGCCATTCTGAAACTGTTCATGCAGAACCCCGGCCGGGCGCTGTCCCGCGAGGATATCCTTGCCGCCGTGTGGGGCAGGGACTACGAGGGCGAGTTGAAGATCGTGGATGTGAATATCCGCCGCCTGCGGATCAAAATTGAGGATGATACTGCCAATCCCACCTATATCACCACGGTGTGGGGCCTTGGCTATAAATGGGGCGCATAAGGCGGAATGAGCAAAAGAAAGAAGAAACTGCGGGGCCTGCAAAGGCGATGGCTGGTGAATACCTTCAGTGTGATCGTTGCGCTGGGGCTGGTTTGTGTCTCGGCGGTCACGGCATCCTATGCGGCCTACTATTATTCGAACATGCAGGCGGACCTGAAGCATCGGGCGCAATCAGCGACCAGCTTCTTTTCCGACAATTCCTACCAGGATTTTTCGGAATACTACCAGGCCTGCATCACCTATGCCCGCAGCTATGAGTCGCGGGATGTGATCGAGCTGCAATTCATCGATCGCTCCGGCAGATTGGTGGCCACCTCCTATGGGCTTTGGGGAAATGAATCCCCCATCACACCGGAGATCTCCCAGGCGCTGAATTCCCGCGCCAGCGAATCCTTCGTGGGTGTTGACCCCATTACGGACGAGCACATCATTTCCATATGCAGTCCGCTGATTTACAGCAGTGGGGAAGTGGTGGGTGTTTTCCGTTTTGTTACCTCTACCCGGGTGGTCAATCAGCAGATTTTCTATGTGGCCTGTATTTCTGTTGCGGTTTTGATCGCGTTTATGCTGGTGGTACTGCTCAGCGGCGGATTCTTTATGCGCTCCATTATGGTCCCGGTGGCAGAGATCACCGAGAAGGCGAAGCGGATCGCCAACGGCAGCTACGGCGCGCAGATTCAGACCCGGTACGACGACGAGATCCGGGAGCTGGCCGACACCATCAATGAGATGTCCACCAAGATCAGTCAGAATGAAAAGATGCAGGCGGAGTTTATCTCCCAGCTTTCCCATGAGCTGCGCACACCCCTGACCGTGATCAACGGCTGGAGCGAGACGCTGCTGGCTGATGAGAAGATGGACGACGAGACCCGCCAGGGTATGAAGATCATCTCCAGCGAGGCAAAGCGTCTGACCGGCATGGTCACAGAATTGCTGGACTTTACCCGGATGCAGGACGGCAGAATGACGCTGAACGTGGAGCTGACGGATATCCGCAGCGAATTTGAGGACACTGTCTATATGTACAGCAGCCGCCTTGCCCAGGACGGTATCACCCTGGAGTACCTGGAGAACGACTGCGATATTCCCGAGATCCCCTGCGACGGGCAGCGCCTGCGTCAGGTATTCCTGAACGTGCTGGACAATGCGGCCAAGCACGGCGGTGAGGGCAAGCGGATCGAGGCCAGCATTTCCTATGAGGATGAGAAGGTCGTGGTCCGCATCCGGGACTTTGGCCCCGGCATCCCGGAGGATGAGCTGGGACTGGTGAAAAAGAAATTCTACAAAGGAAGCTCCAAGGCCAGAGGCACGGGCATCGGCCTGGCAGTCTGCGATGAGATCATGGAGCTGCACAACGGCAGCCTGACGCTGGAAAACGCACCTGGAGGCGGCACCCTGGTGACCATCTCCCTTCCTGCCACCCAGTAAAGAAAGGAACGCTATGGCAAACACAAAGACTCCCCCTGCAAAGGAAAAGTTCAAGACCATGATCGGCGGACAGGCCCTGATCGAGGGCATTATGATGCGCGGCCCGGAGAAGGACGCCATTGTTGTGCGCACCTCCAAGGGGCTGGAAACGGAGGTCCACCCCAGGAAGCTCCATTCCCCCAAATCGGTCAAAAGCTGGCCGTTCATCCGGGGCATTTTCAGCTTCTTTGATTCTCAGGTGGTGGGCGTCAAGGCGCTGATGCGCTCAGCTGACCTGGCCCCGGAGGAAATGCAGGAGGAGCCCTCTAAATTTGACAAATGGCTGGAAAAGGCGCTGGGCAACGAGACCTTTCAAAAGGTGATCGTGGGCATCGCCATGGCCATGGGCGTGGGACTTTCCATTGTGCTGTTCTTCTTGCTGCCCATGGTGATCTCCGGCTTTATGGATGGCTTCATCAAGAGCAATCTGATGCTGAACCTGGTAGAGGGCGTCATTCGGATGGCCATTTTCATGGCCTATATGATTCTAATCTCCAGGATGGGCGAAATGAAGCGGGTATTCGGCTACCACGGCGCGGAGCACAAGACCATCCGCTGCTACGAGGCGGGGCTCCCGCTGACGGTGGAGAATGTCCGCACCCAGACCCGGCTTCATCCACGGTGCGGCACCAGCTTCCTGCTGGTGGTAATGGTGATCTCCATCCTGATCTTCTCCATTGCATCGTCGCTGCTGCTCTCCGTCTGCCCCCAGCTGGGCAGCATGCGGGGAAGTGCGCTTTACCGCTTTATTATGATCGCCTTTAAGCTCCTGCTGCTGCCCCTGGTGGTGGGCGTCACCTATGAGATCAACCGCTGGGCGGGCAGGCATGACAATTGGTTTACCAAAATTCTGACTGCACCCGGTATGTGGATGCAGCATTTCACCACCAACGAGCCGGACGACAGCATGATCGAGGTGGGCATTGCCGCGGTGAACGCCGTGCTTCCTGAGAAGGAAGGAAGTGACCTGTGGTAATGACGCATCGGGAATTGTACCTTTCCGCCCGCAATGCGCTCTGTCAGACGGAGCCCCAGCAGACGGCAGGCCTGATTGCCCGCGATTTGATTTGTACCTTTTCCGGCAAGGCCCCGGAGCAGATGCTGGCAGAGCTGGAGTATCCTGCCCAGGAGCAGGTAGTTTCCAAGGTGCGTGACGGTGTCCGCCGCCTGCTGCGCGACGAGCCGCTGGCCTATGTGCTGGGGGAGTGGGAATTCTATGGCCTGAAGCTCTATGTCAACGAGGATGTGCTGATCCCAAGGGACGATACCTGCGCCGTTACTGAGCTTGCCATCAATCAGGCGCTGTTCCTGGAGAAGGATCCCCGTGTTCTCGACCTGTGCTGCGGCTCCGGCTGCATCGGGCTTGCCATTGCCAGCCGGGTCAAGGACGCCAGGATCACCTTGGCGGATGTATCCAAGGAAGCCCTGGCTGTGGCCAAGAAGAATATCGCCCGGAACAAGCTGGGCGGCAGAATGAGCACTTTCCAGGTAGACGCCCGGGAGAGAGCGCCGGGGTTCCTGGGGAAATTTGACATGATCGTCTCCAACCCGCCTTATATCACAGCGGAAGAGATGAAGCAGCTCCCCAGAAGCGTGGACGACTATGAGCCGCACCTGGCCCTGTTCGGCGGTGAGGATGGGCTGGATTTCTACCGCGCCATTATTGAGAATTATACTGCCGTTCTCAAGCCGGAAGGGTTCCTGTGCTTTGAATTCGGGATGGGCATGGGGGATGCGGTCTGCCATTTGCTGGAAGAAAGCGACTATACGATCATCGAACGAAAACGGGATTTCAACGACAGAGAAAGAGCCGTGCTGGCCCAGCATGGCAGGAAAGGATGAGATTTTATGGCAACCAAGAAAACGGTATACGAAACGCCCACTCCCGCGTCGGACAAGAAGAAGGCATTGCAGACTGCCCTGGCTCAGATCGATAAGAATTTTGGCAAGGGCACGGTGATGCGCCTGGGCGACCGCCCGGAGATGAATGTAGAGGCAATCCCTACAGGCTCTCTGGCCCTGGATGCCGCGCTGGGCATCGGCGGTGTGCCCAAGGGAAGAATTATCGAGATCTATGGCCCAGAATCCTCCGGCAAGACGACCTTGGCCCTTCACATCCTGGCTGAGGCCCAGAAGCGGGGCGGCGAGGTTGCATTCGTGGACGCGGAGCATGCTCTTGACCCGGTGTACGCCTCCGCGCTGGGTGTGGATACTGAAAACCTGCTGGTCTCCCAGCCGGATACCGGCGAGCAGGCCCTGGAGATCACTGACGCGCTGGTTCGCTCCGGCGCAGTGGATGCGGTGGTGGTGGACTCCGTCGCTGCCCTGGTGCCCAAGCAGGAAATTGAGGGCGAGATGGGGGATACCTTTGTGGGCCTGCAGGCGCGGCTGATGTCCCAGGCCCTGCGGAAGCTGGCCGGTACGATCTCCAAGACCAACTGCGTGGTCATCTTCATCAACCAGCTGCGCATGAAGATCGGCGTGATGTACGGCAATCCCGAAACCACCACCGGCGGCAATGCGCTGAAGTTCTACGCCTCCGTCCGTCTGGATGTCCGCAGAGTGGAATCCATCAAGGAGGACGGCAACGTGGTGGGCAATAAGACCCGTGTAAAGGTCGTCAAGAATAAAGTCGCACCTCCGTTCCGGGAGGCAGTGTTTGATATCATGTACGGTCAGGGCATCTCCAAGTGGGGCGAACTGATCGACTTGGCTGTTCAGCTGGAGATCATCCAGAAAAGCGGCAGCTGGTTCAGCATGGGCGACGAACGCATCGGTCAGGGCAAGGACAGCGTAAAGGCTTATCTGCTGGCGAATCCTGAAATTGCTGATAAGGTGGAGGCAGAGGTGCGCGAGAATCTGTGGAAGATCTGCGGCGGCGCGCCCAAGGCACCGGCGAAGGCTGCCCAGAAGCCCATTGCCGTAAGTGCCGACGACTTCGACGATGAGGATTGAGCAGCTGAAAACCACGCCGGATCGGGCAGGACGCTATCTTGTTCTGCTTGAGGACGGCACGTCCATTCGGCTCTACCGTCAAACGGTGGAGGATTTCGGCCTTTATTCCGGCATGGAGCTTTCCGCTGAGCAGCACCGGGCACTTTGCCGGAGCGCAGAGCAGATGTCCGCCCGTATGCGGGCCGTTCGGATCGTCTCCGCCTCTGGCGTATCCAAGAGGGAACTGGAAAGTCGTCTGGTGCAAAAAGGGGAGAACCCGGATGACGCCAGGCAGGCGGTGCAATGGCTGGAGGAACTGCATCTGCTGGACGACCAGAAGACCGCGGAGCAGATCGTCCACTCCTGTATTTCCAAGGGGTACGGTCTGGCACGGGCAAAGCAGGTGCTGTTTGAAAAGCGTATTCCAAAGGGACTCTGGGATTCGGCGCTGGCCGACTACCCGGAGCAGACAGAAAAAATAGAGGCTTATCTGAGGGCGAGAATCACAGATCCAGACGACCAGCGGGAAATCAAGCGGGCCGTGGATGCACTGCTCCGGCGGGGCCACAGCTATCATGTGATCCGCGAAGCGTTAAATAATCTTTCTTTTGATTCCGATGATTTTCCGGGGGTTGAGTAAATGGCAGTGATCGGTTTTATTTCTCTTGGCTGTGCCAAAAATCAGGTAGATTGCGAGCGAATGATGTACCGCGTCCAGGAGGCAGGCTATACCGTCAGCGGCGAGATCGACGGCTGCGATGTGGTTGTGGTCAATACCTGCGGCTTCATTGATTCCGCTAAGTCCGAGGCGATCGACCATATTCTTATGGCGGGGGCGTTGAAGGCAGAGGGCAGGGTCGGCAAGATCCTGGTCACCGGCTGCTTGGCCCAGCGCTACCAGGACGAGATCATGAAGGAGATGCCGGAGGTGGACGGCGTGCTGGGCACCGGGAGCTATACCGAGATCGTCCCAGCCATTGAAGGCCTGCTGGAGGAAAAGAGCGTATCTGATTTTGGCTCCATCAACGCCCCGGAGGAAGAGACCTGGCGTATCCTTACGACCCCCAAGCACTATGCGTACATCAAAATCGCAGAGGGCTGCGACAATCACTGCGCCTACTGCGTGATCCCATCGCTGCGGGGCAAATATCGCAGCAGACAGTTGGACGATGTGCTCTACGAGGCCCGGATGCTGGCCGATGCCGGTGTGAAGGAGCTGATTGTGGTGGCGCAGGACACCAGCCGCTACGGCACCGACCTGCCGGGACATAAGCGCCTGCTGCCCAAGCTGCTCCATGAGCTGTGCCAGATCGAAGGACTTCACTGGATCCGTGTTCACTATGTTTACCCCGACGAGATCGACGACGAGTTTATCCAGACCATGGCCCAGGAGCCGAAGATCGTGAAATATCTGGATATTCCTATTCAGCATTGCAACGACCATATCCTGGAGCTGATGAACCGCCGGGGCAACGGGGAATTCCTGCGGCAGCTGCTGAAGCGCCTGCGCGACGGTATCCCCGGCCTGGTGATCCGCACCAGTCTGATCACCGGCCTGCCCGGCGAGGGCGAGGCGGAATTCCAGGAGCTGTGTGATTTCCTTCGGGAGACCCGGATGGAGCGGGTAGGCGCGTTCCCGTTCTCCCCGGAGGAGGGGACCAAGGCTGCCGCCATGGAGCACGTGGATGCAGACACTGCCATGGAACGCGCCCAAAAGATCGAGCTGCTTCAGTCGGAGATCATGGATGAATACAATGCCTCCATGATCGGAAAGACTTTGGAGGTGCTGGTAGACGGCTACGACGAGGAATTTGAGCAATTCTACGGCAGAACCTTTGCAGATTCCCCGGAGATCGACGGCCGGGTCTGGATTGCCTCCCCGGAGCCGCTGCACGAGGGCGACTTTGTGATGGTAACGATCGACGGCGTTCAGGATGGCGATTTGGCGGGCTATGTTTCCGAGGAGGAAGAGCAATGACAACTGCAAGCAAAATTACCCTGGTGCGGGTGTTTATGATTCCTCTGGTGATGATTGCCATGTATCTGAGCAAGGGCGTGTCCGGGCTGTGGATGTGGATTTCCCTGGGGCTGTTTGTCATTGCCAGTGTAACGGATTTCATCGACGGTCAGATTGCCCGCAAGTGCAATCAGGTCAGCGATTTCGGAAAATTCCTGGACCCCTTGGCAGACAAGCTGCTGACCATTGCGGTAATGACCGTGTTCTGCGAGTGGGGGCGCTTTCCGGCCTGGGCGCTGATGATTGTGCTGACCCGGGAATTTGCAGTCACCGGCCTGCGCCTGGTTGCGGTGGGCAAAGGCACTGTCATTGCGGCGGGATGGAGCGGCAAGGTGAAAACCGCCAG
>OLHA01000597.1_pt1 | contig 21102 bp, 22 predicted proteins | sample 1605961 | NCBI WGS metagenome assembly OLHA01 (sample SAMN03283288) | human gut metagenome | biome: human-associated habitat; material: feces | host: Homo sapiens | place: Peru | collected 2012
CAAAATATATTGATATAAAATCTTCTAATATACATATATTTTCTTCATTATTAAATATGTTAGTAAATATTGGATCAAATGTTAATGGTATTATCTCTCCTTTATTTAGAGTTTTTTCTATGATCTTAATTTTTATCACCTCCCATATATATTTTTCGAAAAAACTATTCCATTTTCCTGCTTTTTTACAAAAAAAAGTTCAATTTAATGAACTTTTAGGCAAAATATCTATCATACCAAATCAAAAATATATAAATAGTCCAAATTTTTCTACTATTATCATATTTATTATTTCTATGATCATCTAATAATTTAACAATTTCTTTAGTATTAAAAAATTCACCAGCCTCTAAAAATCTTGATTTTATTTTATTATAAATATCATCTTCTTTTATCCAATTTCTAATTGGAACTGGAAAACCTAATTTTTTCTTACTTGATACCTTATCTTCCAATACTTCACTAGCAACACGTCTAAAACATTTTTTTGTAGTGTTTTTATCTACTTTATATTTTGTTGGAATATGTCTAGCGTAATCAATAACAATTCTATCTAAGTATGGAACTCTAACCTCTAGTGAATTAGCCATACTCATTTTATCAGCTTTTAATAAAATATCTCCTATTAACCAAAAATTAAAGTCAATATATTGCATTTTTGTGACATCATCTTTATCTTTAACTTTATCATAGTATTCTTTAGTAAATTCTTGATAACCTTTTTTATATGGTTTATAAGATAATATTTTTTTTACTTCTTTATTATTAAATATAAAAGCATTACCCACATATCTATCTTCTAATTTTTGACCACGTCTAATTAAAAAGTTAATTCCCCTTTTATGTTTAAAAATACTAGCGCAACTTCCTATTAATTTTCTAATTGGATATGGAATTTTATAATACCATGCCCATGTATATGGCTCAGCATAAATATTATATCCACCAAATATTTCATCAGCACCTTCTCCTGATAATGCAACCTTAACATTTTGTGACGCAATATTTGCAACAAAATAAAGCGCTATACAAGAAGGATCTGCTAAGGGTTCATCCATATAATACATAATATCAGAAATTTTATCAAAATATTCTTTCTTAGTTATTATTTTATTTATATTTTTAGTATTTATTTTTTGTGATAAATCTTTTGCATAATCAATTTCACTATATTGTTTATTTTCAAATCCAACAGTAAATGTTTTATCAACGTTACTTAATGTTGCGATTAATGATGAATCTACACCACTAGATAAAAATGATCCAACTTCAACATCACTAATTTTATGAGCTTTTATAGAATCATCTAAATGTTCCCTAATGCCTTTTTCCCATTCTTCTAATGTTTTAGTATTATCCTCGTCAAATTTTAATTCATAATATTTTTTTATTTCTAATGATCCATCTTTATATTTTAAATAATGTCCAGGACGTAATTTATAAACATTTTTAAAAAATGTATCCTCACCTACACTATATTGAAAAGTTAAATAACTTTCAAGCATTTCTAAATTAAGTTCTTTTTTAAAATTAGGATGGGCTAAAAAACTTTTTATTTCTGATGAAAATAATAATTCATCGTCATTTTTATAGTAATAAAATGGTTTTATACCATAGAAATCACGTGCCGCAAATAATTCTTTACTATTTGTATCATATATAACAAAAGCAAACATACCACGTAATTTAGTTAATAATTCTTCTCTATATTCTTCATACCCATGAAGTAATACTTCTGTATCTGTTTCTGTTTTAAAAATATGACCACATTTTAAAAGTTCAGTTTTTAATTCTTCATAGTTATATATTTCACCATTAAAAACAATTATCTTAGTATTATCTTCATTATAAATCGGTTGGGAACCATTATTTAAATCTATTATACTAAGTCTACGAAAACCTAAAGCAACATTTTCATCACAAAAATATCCATCGCTATCAGGTCCTCTATGTTTAATCATATCAGCCATATCTTTGATAATTTTTTTCTTATTTTTTTCTTTATCTACAAATCCTACAAACCCACACATTTTAAATACCTCCATGATTCAATATAAATATATTCTAGCATAATTTAAGTTAAATTTCTATATGTTATAAAGTTTATATGTAAAGAATTTGAATAAAAATTTTTTTATTTTACAAAATAAATTAGAAAGGATGATAATATGCAGATAGATATAAGAAAAAATATAAAAAATAATTTTAAAAATTCTACTTTAGAAGATATAAGTGATTCAATTAACGAAGCTATTTCAGAACAAGACGAAATAACATTACCAGGACTTGGTGTTTTCTTTGAAATATTGTGGCAAAATTCTAATGAATCAGAAAGAATAAATATTGCTAGTAATATAAAAAAATTCATTTAAAAAAGGCAAGATACCTTGTACCCAGCCTTTTATTTAATCATAAAATTGACTCCCTTCTTATCATTTTTAACAATTATCTCATATCCCAAAAGAGTAATTGTTTTTTTTACGATTGATAATCCTAAACCGAATTGACCTTTAATGCCTTTAGTATATGGAGTGAATATATCATCTAAGACATCTTCATTTATATTTGGTCCATCATTATAAAAATTTATTTTGCCGTTTTTAATTGTAATTTTAATTTGGTTTGATGCATATCTCATAAAATTGTTTAAGAGATTGTCTATAATTGTTTCCCACATATCAGATGTACCATTAAATATAGTTTTTTTATCCATAATACAGATTTTGAATTCTATATCTGGTCTTTGAATTTTAAATTTTTCTACACATGACGATAAAATTTGTGATAAATCAACTTGTGAATTTTTATATTCATTAAAATCTTTTATATAATTAAGTTTATTTAAGTATAGTAAGGAGTGTACTTTTATTTCTAATTTATTTATTTGTTCTTTTATAACTTTAGTAGCGGTTTCCGTGCTTTCAACGCCATCATCTACTGCTTCTATATATGATTTAATCACTGTGAGAGGAGTTTTAAAATCATGCGATATATTTTGATACATTTGATTCTTATATTCTTCTTCTTTTTTTAAATGTAATTTCATATCATCAATCGCTTCTGATAAAACTTTAAGTTCATCATCTACTAAATAGTCATAACTATCTACATAGTCATCATTGTCCAAATTGTCTATTTTTTCTTTTAAATGTTCAATTTTTAGTGCTAAATTACTTGCCCAAAAAACAAGTAATGCAGATATAATTAATAATGTTATAAATAAAATTGGATATATTGTAAATAAAATGTCTTTTCTTATTTCTAAAACATAATTGTTAGTTGAAATTGATACCCTATAATCACCATTAACTGACATAGTATAATAATAATAATTTCTACCTTGAAAATAAAATTTTCCATATTCATTATCCATTTTTTCTAATACTATATCATAACTTGCATTTATAATATTACTATAATTACTAGATGTTACAATATCACCATTATTTTTTATATAAATATATGCTACATCACTAGATGTTACATTATCATTAGAATTAATGTCAATATCAATTAATTCTAATGGTTTTTTTAAATATTCATATATATTTTTTTCATAAATTGGTAATAAAAGTCTTGGTAATAAAATTATCAAACTTAAAGCTATTATTAAAACAATAATAATACCTATTGTAACAAGTTGTTTCATTAAATTATTTTTTAATGGTTTCATACTAATCGATACCCGAATCCATAAATTGTATTAATTTTTATTTTAGGCATCTTTTTTCTTAGTCTTCTAACCAAATCATCAACTACCCTATCACTTCCAAAATAATCACTACCCCAAACTTTTTTTAAAATATCATCGCGGCTAAATGAGGTATTTTTATTATTAATTAATAACAATAAAAGTTCAAATTCCAATGTAGTTAATTCTACTTCTTTTTTATTATCATAGCAGACGCGTTTATCTACATCTATTTCATAATTTTCATAAACTAATTTTTGAGTTTTATTGTATACTCTTTTAATAATATTATTTATTCTTAAAACTAATTCTTTTGGAGAGTAGGGCTTTGTAACATAATCATCACTTCCTAACTCAAGTCCTATAATCTTATCTAAATCTTGATCTCGCGCCGATGTAAAAATGACTGGTAAATTAGGTTTTATTTCTCTAATTTTTTTTATAATATCGTAACCACTAATACTGTCGCCTAACATTATATCAACAACCCACAAATCAAAATTATCATTTACGTGTTCTATAGCGCTATTACCATTAAAATATGTAGTAACATTATATCCTTCACGTTCTAGATAAGTTTTAATCAAATGATTTAAATCCTTTTCATCTTCAACTAAACAAATATTGTACATATCTACACCTCAGTTTATAGTATATCACAATTATTTACTCAACCACCTCATATTTTATTATATTTAAGTATTTATTTTTCTACTATGATCACCTCCAACTGTAATCATTATAAAAAATAAATGTGTTTAAAATTTGATAAAAATATGTAAAATTATGGGAAAAAAACAAATAGAAATTTCTATTTGTTTTTACATATTATATATTATTAATTTGTTTTGCTACTTCATCAGCAAAGTTTTCTTCTTTTTTCTCAATACCTTCACCAACTTCATAACGAATCATAGATAATATTTTTCCTCCATGATTAGCTACAAATTTAGCTACAGTTTCTTTATTTTCTGCTTTAATAAAAATTTGATTTTCTAAAGCTACTTCTTCATAGTATTTATTAATTTTACCAACCATAATACTTTCTATTCTATCAGCTGGTTTACCTTCATTAATTAATTGTTCTCTAATAACTTCTTTTTCTTTTTCAAGAACAGCTTCAGGAACCTCACTACTATGTAAATATAAAGGTCTCATTGCTGCAGCATGCATAGCAACATCTTTAGCCACTTCTTCAGTCGTATTTTCAGTAACAATTAGAGTTGCGATTCTACCACCCATGTGAATATATGAACCAAATTGTTCATTATCTTTTTTAGTTACTTTTTCAAATCTTCTTAAACTTAACTTTTCTCCAATTGTTGCAGTTTTATTAACGATTAGTGATTCAATAGTTTCACCATCGCAATTTAATGCTAAAACATCTTCTATACTTTTTGCATCACTTTTTATGATTGTTTTTAAAATGTCTTTAACCATACTTAAAAATTCTTCATTTTTAGCAACAAAGTCAGTTTCTGAATTTACTTCTAATATGACTGCATTATTTCCATCAATTAATATTGAGGCAATTCCTTCTGCAGCGATACGATCAGCTTTTTTTGCAGCTTTTGAAATTCCTTTTTCTCTTAACCAATTAACTGCTTCATCAATATTTCCATTTGTTGCATCCAATGCTTTTTTACAATCAAGCATTCCTGCTCCTGTCATTTCTCTTAAATCTTTTACTAAACTTGGACTTACCATACTATCTTCCCTTCCTTTAAAATTAAAGATGATTTTTTTAAAATCACCTTATTATCTATTATTTTAAAGCATCGATTAATTCTGACTTTTTCATTGTAGAATAACCTTTAACTTCTTTTGACTTAGCCATTTCACGAAGTTCAGCAACTGTTAATGTACTTAAATCAGTACTAGCTTTTTCTTCTTTTACAGCAACTTTTTCTTCTTTAACTTCTTTTTTTACTTCTTTTGTTTGTGCAACTTCTTTTCTATCATTTTTTCTTTCATTATTAAAGTTTCTACGATCTTCAAATCTTTTATTATTATCAAATCTTCTTGGTCTATCTTCTTTTTTCTTAACAGAATCTACTGCTCTTTGCATAATTTCATTAGCATTACTATTTTTATCTTCATCTTTAACATAGTCAACTAATTTTTCACCTTGTGCTTCACAAATTGCGTTAGCCATAACACCAGTAATTAATTTAACTGCTCTAATAGCATCATCATTACCTGGAATTACATAATCTACCATATCAGGATCACAGTTAGTATCTACAATTCCAAAAACTGGAATATGAAGTTTTCTTGCTTCTCTAATTGCGATTTCTTCTTTTGATGGATCAACTATATATAAAGCATCTGGTAATTTATACATTTCACGAATACCACATAGAATTTTATTTAATTTGTCATATTCTTTTTTAAGACCAATAACTTCTTTTTTAGGTAATAAATCGAAATAACCATCTTTTTCCATTTTTTCGATTTCTTCTAATCTTTTAACTCTTCTTCTAATTGTTTTGAAGTTTGTTAAAGTTCCACCTAACCATCTTTCTGTTACATAATAAGATTTTGAACGAAGTGCTTCTTCTCTAACAGCTTCTTGAGCTTGTTTTCTTGTACCTACAAGTAAAACTTTTCCACCATTTGCAACAATATTTCTTAATGCTACATATGCTTCCTCAATTTTTTTAGCTGTTTTTTGTAAATCAATAATATATATATCATCTCTTGATGTAAATATATATTCTTTCATTTTAGGATTCCATCTCTTAGTTTGATGACCGAAATGTACTCCTGCTTCTAGTAAATAACTCATTGACACTACTGCCATATTTCATCCTCCTTTTGTTATTTTCCTCCGACACATCATCTTTAAATTCCACCATAAGGCACTAGGAACTTAAATCAATGCCGTGTGTATTTGAAAAAGCCAAGTGTATTATATCATTAAAATACAATTTAGACAATAAAATTTTAAAAAAAAGTAGAAAAACTCTACTTTATTTATATGCATATATAAATTTATAATACCAATTATATCCATCTACTTGTTGTTATTGTAGGTAAAATTTGTTGATATTTCTCATATTCTTTTATTAAAATTTTATTTAAATCTTGTATATTGCTATGTTCAAAATCGTTTAAATAATCTTGAATATTCTTATAAAAATCAATATCAATAATATATAAATTCATAATAATATCTATTTTTTTAGCAAGGCGCAACTCCAATTTGTTATTAATATCAATATTGTAAATTAAAGTTCTATAGTTTTTTATAAGCATATCACTAATATAATCATTTTTATTAAAGCAAAAATCATTAATAAAGCTATAATTTTTAAAAATTTTGCCATAATCAATATTCATTAGAAAAACCTCAAAATATCATTATATGTTATTACTACCATTAGAATCATTAACAACACCATTCCAATCAAATGAATTGTATTTTCTATTTTAGGATCAACAGGTTTACCCTTGATTTTTTCAATAACTAAAAATAATAATCTTCCACCATCAAAAGCAGGAAGTGGTAGTATATTAATAAAACCAACATTAACACATAATAGTCCAATTAAATTCATCATGGTTAATATTCCATATTTTGCAGCTTCTCCAACTATGTTATATATTCCTATTGGACCAGATAAATTATTTAAAGATAACTTGCCAGTAATAAGATAAAATATTACTAAAATCATTTGGTGAATTAAAGCTAAAACATTTGTAAATGCGTATTTTATAGCAGCAAAGAAACCTTTTTCATAATTATTTTTATATGAGAATCCATAATAATATTTTTTTCCTGAGTCGTTATTTTCATCTACATTATCATTTTTTTCAATTGGCTTTATTGAAACTGTCTTCTCATCACCAGATGGCGTAACAACTGTAAAATCAAAATTTTCACCATAATTTATTTCAATTTCAAGAGCTAGGTGAGAAAGTGATTTAATTTTATGTCCATTTAAACTAACAATTTTACTATTTTCTAAAAGACCTGCATTGTAGGCTGGACTATCAATTTCAACAGTATTAATGAATGTTTCACGACTTGGAGAACCATTTATTAAACCAATTACGAAAAATAATAAGATTGCTAATAAAAAGTTAAATAAGACACCAGCTATAATAGTCATAAAACGTTGCAACCAAGTTTTTGACTGCATCATTTTTTCTTTTGGAATATTCTTGTCTTCTTCAACTGATTCGCCAGCCATTTGAACATAACCACCAATTGGAAAAAGTCTTATACTATATACTGTTTCATCCTTTTTACTATGAATTTGAAATAATTTAGGTCCCATTCCAATTGAAAATTCGTATACATAAATACCAGCCTTCTTTGCAAACAAAAAGTGACCTAATTCATGAATAAAAACTGTTATTCCAAGTACTAAAATAAAATATATAATTGTCATTATTATTCCTCCTATATAAGTGAAATAAAAAACATAAATCCTAACGCTACAAAAACAATACTATCTAATCTATCCAAAATACCACCATGACCTGGCATAATATTTGAAAAGTCTTTTTTTCCGTAATATCTTTTTATTGCTGAGAATACTAAATCTCCAAACTGACCAATAATTGATAAAAATGTTGTCATAAAAATTATTATATAAAGTGGTAAACTACTATCTATTACAGTATAGTAAAAATTACTTGCAATAATGACAGATAAAACTGTACCACCAATCATTCCTTCAATAGTTTTTTTAGGAGAAATATCTTCTAGCAATTTATTCTTACCTATAAGCATGCCAACAAAATAGGCAAAAGTATCAGTAAAAATTGAAATAAGCAATAAATATAATAAAATTTCCATTCCTTCATTACGTAAAAGAGTAAATAATGAAAAAGAAACCCCAAGGAAAAATACTCCACCAATTAAATAAAATGCATCGTTAATACTATATAAGCTTCTATCATGATACAAAACTGTAGGTATCAAAAATGTTAAGAATAACCCAGCTACCATACGATAATCAACAGATAGCAAATAATTATTAGATGAATTAAAGAATATTATTAATCCAAGTGATATATATGAAATAAATTCTATAAAAAAGGGCATTTCTTTTTTACTTTTCTTTACTTCTAAAAATTCCTTTAACCCAAGCACTGCTAAAACAAAGACTGCTACATCGAAAAGCATTCCACCTTTAATAAAAATTGGTATAAAAATTAAAAGAGCCACTATTGCACTAATTATTCTTGTTTTCATATTTTATTCCTCCAAATCTTCTATCTCTTTTATTGTATTCTAACAAAGCAATTTCAAATTCTTGTTCATCAAAGTCAGGAAAGTATGTTTTTGGAAAATAAAATTCTGCATAGGATATTTGCCATAACATAAAATTACTAACTCTATTTTCACCACTAGTTCTAATTAAAAAATCAACAGGTGGTAAATCTTGATATAAATATTTTGAGTAAATATCTTCGTTTAATTCATCAATAGATAATAATTCATTATTTATATCTTCATAAATTTTTTTAGTTGCATCAATTATTTCAGAATGACCTCCATAATTAAGGCAAAAATTTATAATTCCTTTTGTATTATTTTTTGTTTCTTCCTCTAAATCATTAATTACCTTAATAACATCATCTCTTAATCCAATTTTACGACCAGAAAAAATTATTTTAATATTTTCTTTATTATATTTTTTTGAATATAACTTAAATTTTTTAACTATCATATCCATTAAATATTTTACTTCTGCTTCACTTCTTTTAAAATTTTCTGTTGAAAATATATAGGCACTAATTATTTTTACACCTCTATCAATCATATAAGTAAATAAATGCTCTAAATTTTCTACTCCGGCTTTGTGACCGTCACTCCTAGTTAAGCCTCTTTCTTTAGCCCATCTTCCATTACCATCCACTATAATACCGACATGGTTTGGAATTTTTAAATTATCCACTAAATCACCTCATACTACTATAGATAATTATAATATAAATAAAATTTTTATACAATATTAATTATTATATTTAAGTTAAAAATGAAATTTAACAGTTATTTCACGTAAAAAAATTGATATTTCATACTTTTTTATTGTAATTAAATATAAGGAATGATAGAATATTATCCCGTTATTACGGAGGAATTTATGAACGAATTTAATATATTAAAATACTTAAATGATATAAATCTTAGAAATGTTTTTGGATTTATAGAATTACCAAAAGAAAATAAAAAATTAATTATTCAATATATGTTTCAAGCAGCTGATGAAAATAATGAATTTGTTACTGGTTATATTAGCATAATTAATAACCAAATAATTATTAATTATAAATCAAAAGATATTGAGCACTTATTTTCTAGCAAAATAACTTTATATACGGCTTATAATTACATAGTTACTACAGAACATTGTATAATAAATTCTAAAAATGAAAAGATACTTATTGATAGAAAAATTGGTAATAATATTGAAAAGAAAAACATATTTAGTTTTATACAACAAAAGAACAAAGTAAAGAAAAAAAATTTAGTATTAAACTAAATTTTTTTAGAATGCATCAAAATTTATTTTTACCTTTTTTAAATTATTTGTATAAGCACAGGCTTGTACTATATTTCTAATAGATGATGCAACACGTCCATTTTTACCAATGACATAACCAATTTCATCTGATGAAACTAGAACTTCTATTGTTATAGACTCATCATCTTCAAATTGTTTTACAGAAATAGAATCCTCATTTCTAACAATTTGTTTTACTAAATATTCAGTTAATTCTGCTAAAATCATTATTTAGTATTTTTCTTTTTAGATGCCATTTTTTCATTATGAAATTTTTCATTAATTCCAACTTTTGTAAATAAGTTTTTTACAGTATCTGTTGGTTGAGCACCTTGATGTAACCATTTCATAGCTAATTCTTCTGAAATTTTAATGTCAGCTGGTTCTGTTATAGGATTATAATATCCTACTTCTTCAATAACTTTGCCATCTCTTGGACTTCTTGAATCTGCTACAACTATTCTATAAAATGGTTTTTGTTTAGATCCCATTCTTTTCAATCTAATTTTAACTGCCATATTATCCCTCCTTCATTACATATGATAATATCATAAAAAAGAAAAAGTGTCAACTATTTTTGGTTAACACTTTATTATATGTATTTTTCATTCACATTATTTTCGATTTCATTAGAAATTTCATCAGTCATTTCATCTTCTATTTCTTCCCAAGGTTCCTCATCCTCTTCAATAGCAATTTTCATTTTTGTTTCGCCAACTATTTCAACACCTAATTCCTTTTCAATATCAAAACTAATTACACCATTATCCTCAATATTTACTTTGCTGCATGTTGGTTGTTTTAATGTTCTTACTATTACATCAGTATCACCTGTTAAATCCGCATTTTCTTTAGTTTTAACATTAAATAGGTCATTATAATCTATTTTTTTATTTACAACAGTAGTTTTACTATCATTATCATATGAATACCAAATGTTTATATCATATGATCCATCTACACCAATTTTTTCACCTGATTTAAATCCTTTAAATTTATGATTTATTACCCAGCATCCTAAAACTGTTGTAGGCTTAGACTCCGTTTCAATTGTATAACTATTTTTAAAATATTTTTTTCCCTTTCCGATAATGGCTTTAGTAACAATTTCTTTATAGGCAGCCACTCTTATCACCCCTCACTTTAATTTATGCTTTATCTAAATAAAAGTGTACAAAAATAATTATCTTACAAAATAAAATATATGTAAGTTTACTAAAAATCTAATTGTCTCTAAAAAAAAGTATATTCTATAGAATATACTAAATAAAAATTTCTTTTTTTTTGTTATTAGCAAACAAATCATGAACAAAAAAATTTTGATCATATTTATCTATGCAGCATGCATAACCTAGTTTCAAACTTTTTTTTACATCAATTATTCTTTGATTTTTAGATCCCCTAAACTTAACATTTAAACTTTTTTCTGACAGAATAAATCTACCATCAATTAAAACATCAATTTGTTTTAAAAAATCTAAAATTATCGGTTTTGATTTTGATAGTTTCATCAATTGTTCAAAAGTAAAACCAGTATAGCACCACACATTTAAATTTAAATTATGAGAATACTTAGCTATTTCTAAACATGCTTCTGCTTGAAAAAATGGATCACCACCAGATAATGTAATACCATCTTGATACTTCAAATTTTTAAGTTTTTGTTTTACATCATCAATTGAAACTTCAAATCCACCTTTAAAATCATGTGTTTCTGGATTATGACAGCCAGGACAGTTATGAGAACACCCTTGTGTCCAAATAACTGTTCTAAGTCCCTCACCATCAACTATACTATCCTGTTGTATTTGACCAGCAAGTCGTATTTTCATTAAAGATTTCCTAAAGAATGTTTTACACGGTCATGTTCTTCTGCACGTTTACCATTATTAAATCTATCAACTGTACCAACTAAATAACCAGTAATTCTTCTAATTCGTTCGAAACCTACTCCTTCACCAACTTTTTTTTCTTTTTCATTTGTTACAACATTATTTTCTACTTTCATATTAAATCCTCCAACATTATTTACAACAATTTAAATTTTTTAATAAATCAACACTAACAGCTTCTCCAGCTTTTCTTCCACAACGTGGGCAAACATCCTTTATAATTCCAACATATCCGCATACAGGGTCACGATCAACCGGGTGGTTTATTGCACCATAACCTATACCTTCTTCTTTCATAACACGAACTATTTTTTCAAAAACCTCTACATTTTCAGATGGATCTCCATCAAGTTCAATATAAGAGATATGTCCTGCATTTGTTAATGCATGATATGGTGCCTCTAAATGAAGTTTTTCTGCAATTGTAATATTATAATATACAGGAATATGGAAAGAATTTGTATAATAATTTCTGTCAGTTACGCCTTTGATTTTTCCATAAATAGCTTTATCGATATTTACAAATCTACCTGATAATCCTTCTGCTGGTGTTGCAAGTAAAGTAAAATTCAAATTATATTTTTCTGAATATTCATCTGTCTTTTTACGCATAAATCCAATAATTTTTTTACCTAATTCTTGTGCTTCACTAGTTTCTCCATGGTGTTTACCAATTAAAGCTTTTAAACACTCTGCTAGACCTATAAAACCAATACTTAAAGTTCCATGTTTTAAAACCTTTTTAAGTTTATCACCAGGTTTTAATTTTTCAGAATCTATCCAAATTCCTTGACCTAATAAGAATGGAAAATTATAGACATGTCTACTACATTGAATTTCAAATCTTTCTAATAATTGATCTTTTACTAAATCCATTAAATCAGATAGTTCACTAAAAAATCCATCTAAATCAGTTTCATTATTACTAACGATACCATGTTTAATTCCTAATCGAGGCAAATTTATAGAAGTAAACGATAAATTACCACGTCCAGGGGTTACAGACTTATCTGGATCAACTACATTACCTAAAACTCTTGTACGGCATCCCATATATCCAACTTCAGTCGTATAATCTCCTTCTTTATAATACTGTAAATTATATGGTGCATCTATAAATGAGAAATTTGGAAATAATCTTTTTGCCGAAACACGACAAGAAAGCTTAAATAAATCATAGTTAGGGTCACCAGGATTATAGTTAACACCTTCTTTTACCTTGAAAATGGAAATCGGAAAAATTGGTGTTTCACTTTGACCAAGTCCAGCTTCAACAGCTAGTAAATAATTTTTTACAACCATTCTTCCTTCACTAGAAGTATCAGTACCAAAGTTAATTGATGAGAAAGGTACTTGAGCACCTGCTCTAGAATGCATTGTATTTAAGTTATGAACAAAAGCTTCCATTGCTTGATATGTGATTCTGTCAGTTTTACTATAAGCTTTATCATATGAAATACGGAATAATCTTCCAACCTCTTCACTATCTTTTATAAATCTTTCAAAAATATTTAGGTCAAAATCAATACTATCTAATTTGTCAATTTCCCTAGCAATACTTGACATATTAATAAATTGTCCAAAATCAGAATAATCTAATAAATCGCTTATTGTTTGTTTGAATTGTTTTTTGAACGTTTTTAAAACACCTGGTGCCATATAGTAATCGAAAGCAGGAATACTTTGACCACCATGTTGATCATTTTGATCTGATTGGATAGCAATTGCTGCTAAAGCAGAATACGAAATAATATCATTTGGTTCTCTTAAGTGACCATGACCTGTCGAGAAACCATTTTTAAATAACTTGTTTAAATCTATTTGCATACAAGTTGTTGTACCCATTGGAAGAAAATCCATGTCATGAATATGAATATCACCATTATCATGAGCTTCTGCAAATTTTTTCTTCATTAAATATGATTTAGCAAATTCTTTTGAAACGGTACTTCCATATTGAAGCATTGTTCCCATCGCTGTATCACCATCGACATTTGCATTTTCTCTTTTGTTGTCATCCTCATGAGCTGACTTAAGTCCAAGACCCTCTAGTGTTTTTAAAAATTTATGCATTTTCTTTTCATCACTAAAAAGTTGTCTTGATTGGTTTCTTCTTTCACGATATGAAGAAAATTCATCGTATACATCTTCATATCCTTTTTTCTTTAAAGCATCTTCAATCATATCTTGAATAGTTTCTATTTTGATTTTTTCTGCATCTTTATACTCTTTTTCTATTCTAGAAATAACAATTTTATAAATACCATTTATATCTTTTTCAGTATAACCTGTACTATAATTTTCTTCTCCATCATCATTTCTATCAATTTTGTCAAAAGCTTTTTTTATAGCCATCGCAATTTTTGTACCATTAAAATCAACCTTTTTACCGTCTCTTTTAATAACTTTTAATGTTATTTTTCTTTCTTCTTCTACAACTGACATATTAATTCTCCTTTATTATTACAATTTAATTATAGTATGGAGAAACCAAAATGTCAAACAAATATTCGAAGTTTTTTCAAAAATATAAATTTTATATTTTATCCCTTGTTTTTTAATAATTATTCTTTTGTAAAATTTACATTTTTTGAATTTTGTATTATTTTTTAAAGTTGCTTTTTTTGTTTTTTACTTTATTTTTAAAGGTTTTATTCAATTTATTCTTTTTTTATTTTTTAGTTTTTTTAATTTTTTATTTTTTTGCAAATTTTATTTTTTTGATTTTTTAATTAAAAATCATTATTAATTTATTATCAATTGGTTACGTACATTTGTTCTATTAATTCTATTTTTTAACGTTATTTAATATAATTAATTAAGGTGAAATATATGAAGAAAATATTTATTATTTTTACTGTACTGATACTATGTTCGTGTACTAGAAAAGTTTCTATGGATTATAAAATTAAAACAATAATTGAAGAAAATACTAATACTGTTGTTGCAATAAATTACCCTATAACAAGTATAAAAAAGTTAAATAAAGAAATCAAAAAATTTGTAAATTCAAATTACAATAATTTTTTAAAAAATTATGATAAAATCAGTTACTTAAATAAAAAACATGAACTTAATATTGATTATATTTATAATAATGTAGGTGATAAATATATATCAGTAACACTTATAAAACACATCAGTTCTTCAAATAATGATTTCAATTTAAATGAAGTTTTTACATATGTTTATGATATAGAAAAAAATAAGAAAATTACCTTTAATGAGTTAATCAAAACTGATAACAATATAAAAGATTTGGTTAACAATTCTCTACTAAATAAATACGGCAATATTATAAATATGGAAAAATTGTTAAAAATAGATTATAAAAATATAAATTTTCATATTAACAATAATAATGTATTAATTTTATTTGAGGGAGATACTCTCTGTGATAACTATGATGAAGTATTAGAAGTAAATATTCCTATTTCAAATTTTGAAAAACTAAAAAATATAAAAATTAATGAAGAAAATTTAATAGCAAGCACAAATCAAACTGTAAATTATATTGATACTTCAAAACCAGTTGTAGCACTTACATTTGATGATGGTCCAAGTATCTATACAGAAGAAATTTTAAACACACTAAAAAAATATAATAGTAATGCTACATTTTTTGTTTTAGGAAATAAAATCGATAATTATAGTAACATAATAATTAAAATGTATGAAAATGGCAATGAAATTGGTAATCATTCTTATAACCATAGATGGCTTACAAAACTATCTACAGATGAGCAAAAAGAGCAAATAAATAAAACTCAAGAAATAATAAAAAAATATACTGGTTATACACCAATATATATGCGTCCAACCTATGGATCAATTAATAAAAAATTACGGGAAAATATTAATCTTGAAGTTGTATTATGGAGTGTCGACACAAAAGATTGGAAATATAAAAATATTGATACAATTGTTAACAATGCTTTAACAAATGTTAAGGACGGTTCTATAATTTTAATGCATGATACACATGAAAGAACTAGTGAAGCTGTTAAAAAATTAGTACCAAAATTAATTGAAAAGGGATATCAATTAGTTACTATTAGTGAGTTAAAAGAAGTAAAAGAAATAAGAAATAAATTGAATGAAAAACAATGATTTTAAAGAACTAGAAATTAAAATATTAGATATCCAACTCATCGCAACTATTTTATTTGTAATTTCATTATTTATTTCAATATTAATTACTTATGATGAAAAAATTAAATTAGAAAATAATAAAGGTTTATTTTCTGATAAAACGGTACAAGACTTATCTCTTTTTAATCGAATTTTTGTAGTTATATTAGCTTTAGTATTTATATATTGTAATTATATTTCTAAAAAGATTGCCGAATATAAAAATGATGAAATAGAATCTACTGAGTTACAAATATTGGCAGGACTACTTTCACTTGTAGCCTCTGTTATTGTATTATATGTCGCATATAAAAATAGAAATGATGCAAATTTTGATATTGCCGAATCAGAAAATCCTACACTGTAAATAACAATTTAACCTTAAAATTATTATACAATTATAATTAATAAATTTTTATATTTTTCTACGCCATTATACCAAAATTATGAATTTCAAATTCTGATAAAATACGTAATTGGGTTTTTATTGTCACGTTTACTATAAATTATTTAAATTAATATTACATAATATTTTCTAGTATTTATAGCGTTGTTCTATTTTTTTATCATTCATAAAATGTAATGAAGAGGTGAATTAAATGAACAATTGTCAGAAAGATAACAAAACTTATAAAAAGGCTTTAGAAAAAATTAAAAATGATGAATGTTATAAACCTAATTGCTGTCTTGTCGGTCCAACTGGTCCTAGAGGCGAAGCTGATACAATAACAATTAGAAATACAATAACATCTATGCCAGGTGAAGAAGCAAAAGTTATCGATAATGGTTTTAGTGGCAACCACATTTTAGATTTTATTATCCCACAAGGGCCTATGGGACCAACAGGAACCGGTATATCGATTTTAGGTTCATATGATAGTTATGATGAACTTTTAAAAGAGCATCCTACCGGAAATATCGGAGATTCCTACCTTGTTTTAGATGATTTATATGTTTGGTCTGATAATAATAAAAAATGGCAAAATGCTGGTACAGTAAGAGGTCCCGCTGGTTTACAAGGACCAACTGGTCCTAAAGGAGATATTGGTCCTAAAGGAGATATTGGTCCAACTGGACCAAGTGGAGTTACAAATACAAGATCTTCTTATATAGTTACATTTAATAATGGAACGGATGTAGACGGTATCAAAGTGGAATCAAATGAAAGACTTCCTATTGATAGATTAGAACTAGATATAAGTAATTTAATTACGTTAGATTCTAAAAATAAAACAATAAATTTTAATGAAATTGGTTATTATAAAATAACATTTACTGTTTCGGCATATCCTGCTGTTAATGATATTGATTTTGATCCAACAAAAGATATTGTATCAGTCGGATTTAAAGAAATTGATACAGATAACGCCTATGTAGGTGTTGGACAATGGGTATACAATGCCGAACCTGTCCAATTATTAGGACAAGGAATAATTACCATTACAAATAAAGATGTATCCTATGAGCTTGTTAATTTAGGAAAATATCCTATATATTTATTAACTCCAGATATTGCATATATTGCATCTAAGTCATATTTTAGCAACTCATTAGTTACAATGGTTATTGAATATTTAGGAAGACAGGGTGCTTAATGAGAAAATATAAAGTTTGTGTATATGCGATATGCAAAAATGAGGAAAAATTTATTGAAAGATGGGTTAAATCAATGAGTGAAGCTGATAATATATATGTTTTAGACACAGGTTCTACTGATAATTCTGTACAAAAGTTAAGAGATTTGGGAGTGCTTATAAAATCTAAAAAAATTGAACCTTGGAGATTTGATACAGCCAGAAATGAATCATTAAGAATGGTACCAAGTGACACTGATATTTGTGTTTGCACTGATTTAGATGAAGTTTTAGAAAGTGGTTGGAGAGAAAAATTGGAACAACTTTGGGATCAAAATATAACCAGGTTAAGATATAATTATAATTGGAGCTTTGACGAATATAACAAACCTGCTGTTAATTTTTATACTGATAAGATACATAAAAGAAACGATTATAAATGGACACATCCTGTTCATGAGGTATTAACTTATACAGGACAAAAACATGAAAAATTTGTTACTACTGATGAAATAACATTAAATCATTATCCAGATTTGGAAAAATCTAGAAGTAGTTACCTACAACTATTAGAATTATCAGTTAAGGAAGATCCTAATGATGACAGAAATATGCATTATTTAGGCCGTGAATATATGTATTATGGTATGTTTAACGAGTGTATTGATACATTAATTAAACATTTGAGTTTAAAAACAGCAACTTGGAAAGATGAAAGATCTGCATCGATGAGGTTTATTGCTCGTTCATACCAAGAATTAAATAGGTTTGATGAGGCAAGAATGTGGCTGGACAAAGCAATAATTGAAACTCCTTATTTAAGAGAACCTTATGTAGAAAGAGCAATACTTGAATATAAAAAAAACAATTGGGATGATGTTACAAAATACTGCAATGAGGCCTTAAAAATTGTAAACCATGAAAAAAATTATATTAATGAAAAATTTTGTTGGGATCATACAATTTTTGACTTATTGTCAATTAGTAATTTTTACCAAAACAATTTATATGATGCTTTAAAATATTCTAATAAAGCAATGGAATTAGCTCCTAATAATAAAAGATTGATAGAAAATAATAAAATCATAAAAGAAACTATAGAAAAAGTTTTTTAAAAATAGAAGTATTTTTACTAAAATTATGGCAATTTGAAACTTTATATAGTAATCTTTGATTCTATAAACATTTTTATATAAAGAAAATTCTTTTTACGGTAATATAAAAATATGTACTAAAAAGAATTTTTTTGTGAGAAAAATTAAAAAATATTTTTTTTAAATGCTCTTATTCTATACAAAAATTAGTGTTTCATTCTAAATAACGTTCTCCTATTATATTTTTTACCTACTTCCAACACTAACTTTTTTGAATACTCTTTAATAATATTATCTCCATATTTTCCTTCAGTTTTATTAAGTAATTTACCTATTTCAAGATATGTGTTAACTATATTTTTCTTCTATTTAAAATTAACTTATTCCTCTCCATCATTTTCACCCGTCACTTTTAATATTGAATGTATAACCATTTTTCTGTTTTTATATATTTCAATTATTTGATTATTCGTCAAACTTTGAATTTATTAACATTCCAATTAAATATGATTTTTATTTTTGGCAATCAATATTGACTTATCTTTCATATCTCTTTTTTTAAATAATCACTATAAAACAAATAATTATTTTTTTACATGTTTAAGGCCCCTATTTTCTTGTTTAGTCATTAACATTTGAGCTGTATCAATCAATTTTTCCAAATTGTTAATTTAATTTTCTTTTGTCTTATCATTAACACTTATAAACCACTTGCCTATACTTGTATTCATAAACTTTTCTATTTCATCAAATTTCCTGTTTTGTTTTGTCTTATATAGCGGATCACATACTTTGAAGCCATCTTGATTATAACCTGTAAGTAAAATTGCATGATAAGCCCCAGAGATTTCACCTGCTAATATAATTAAATCACCATTTTGTAATTTTTGTTTTAAAACATCAATAGTTATATCCATACCATTTACGATTTTTGTACCATTATTTTCTGCATATTTTAAGTATTCTTTGTATTCATCCATAGCGGATTTAAAGTCATCTTGATCAACAACTCCTTGATCATTCTTAAATAATTCTTGGCTTTCATGATAAATTGTAGTTTCTAATCCATTCTTTGACATATAAAATGCTAAAGCTGAAAATGGTGTTCCACTCATGTATTTTGAACCATAATTTCTATATAATCTTCTTTCATCATACCAATTAGCCTTAGGAATAACTTTATAATATTCTAACACCATCATCATACAAACAATTGCACAAGTATCACCTCTTTGTTTATATGGTCTTACATCTTTATCCATATTATTTTTCCTTTCTTCCTTTAAAATTTTTTAATGCGCTTATAATATATCGTTATTGAATTTATATATATAACTATTATTTTTTTAAACACCACTATTATTAAGATATTCCAAAAATTTTCTTCTAATTAAATAACAATCAAATTATATGCAATAAGTTTTTCAAACTCTTTTATTTTCTTTTCGCCAAACTTGTTTTTGCTTTATCCATCCAATCTTCTCTTAGACTATAAGATAACTCATCAGTTACAATTCTAACTTTATCCTTATTTTTTAATACATAATTTATTGGAGTAGCTCATATTGGTAACTCTATTATATCACCATTTGCAGTATAAATCTAAACCTTGTCCACAAATAATTCTGTTTTTACTTGATTTACAAATTGTTGATTTTAAAAATTTGAGATTTATAGAAAATAAGGAAAATATAATTTTTGTTGGAAGCCCAGGGGTTGGCAAGACTCATTTAGCAACAGCGATAGGAATAACAGCAGCTCAAAATGGGAATTCAACATATTTTATAAATTGTAATGATTTAATAGCTAATTTAAAGAAAGCAAATTCTGAAAATAGATTTATTAATCGAATTAATCACTATGCGAAATATAAAGTATTAGTAATCGATGAAGTAGGATTTTTACCAGTTGATCCTGAAGGAGCAAATATGTTTTTTCAATTAATAAATAAAAGATATGAAAAACATTCAACAATAATAACAACTAATAAACCTTTTGGTAAGTGGCATGAAATATTTAATGATGTAACATTAGCAAATGCCATACTGGATAGATTATTACATCATTATCATATTATTAATATAAATGGAAATTCATATCGTTTAAAAGACAAATTAAAAATAGACTCAGAATCATCTGAACCCATACAAAATTGATTACAAAAAAGCTACATTTTTATTTTCAATTTTTTCTACATTT
>OLHA01000603.1_pt1 | contig 21038 bp, 21 predicted proteins | sample 1605961 | NCBI WGS metagenome assembly OLHA01 (sample SAMN03283288) | human gut metagenome | biome: human-associated habitat; material: feces | host: Homo sapiens | place: Peru | collected 2012
GTCGATGGAGACACCGACTGCCATGTAAACCCTATTCGCTGCAACACCGACAGAGGAGTTGGTTGCTCGCCACATAACCTCGAAGGGTGGCTTGAGCGTGTTGGCAACAATGCGTCGAGATAGATAATCGTTTAATACAGAACTCGGCTTACGGTCAACTCGTCATTTATTTTTATGCGAAAGGCTATGACTTTTTATTATGCTTGTTAATATGCGCGATTTATTGGCGGATGCCGAAAAGGGCAATTACGCCGTCGGCTCGTTTTCGGTTGCAAATATGGAAATGGTGCTCGGTGCGGTGCAAGCCGCAGAGGAACTTAATGCGCCGATAATTCTCCAAATTGCGGAGGTCAGATTAAAGCAATCACCGCTTGAAATAATCGGCCCGCTTATGGTTGCGGCGGCAAAGTGCGCAAAGGTGCCTGTTGCCGTTCATTTCGACCACGGCAAAACTCTTGAAAAAATCAATCAGGCGCTTGAAATCGGGTTTACTTCCGTTATGTTTGACGGCTCACATCTTCCGCTTGACGAAAATATCGCAATGACAAACCGTGTTATCGAGTCGGCAAAGAAATACGGCGCCGCTGTCGAGGCTGAAATCGGCTGTGTCGGCGGCAGTGAGGACGGCAGTGAAGATATTGCCGTCAACTGCACAAAGCCCGAGGACGCCGTTAAATTTGAAAGCGAAACAGGTGTTGATGCTCTCGCCGTTGCAATCGGCAACGCTCACGGCAATTACAAGGCAACGCCTAAGCTCCGCTTCGATATTCTCGAAACCGTTGACAAAATGACAAAAACTCCGCTTGTTCTTCACGGCGGCACCGGTATTTCGCCCGATGATTTTGTTCGTTGTTCAAAAACGGGCATCAAAAAAATAAATATTGCAACCGCAACATTCGACAGTGTTGAAAATTCCGTTCGCGATTGCTATAATAACAAAAGCATTAAAGGCTATTATGATTTGCAGGCAGCCGAGGTTGATGGCGCTTATAACAATGTTAAACGCCACATTCTCATTTTCGGCACGCAAAACAAAGCTTGATATAAAAGGGGTATAATTTATGCAAAACTATGTAACATTCGATATGTCGAAACCGCTTGACTTTATTCCGATTGGCCGTGTGGCTATCGACTTCAACCCAACCGATATGTATATGCCGCTCTCCGAGTCGTCAAACTTCAATAAATATGTAGGCGGCTCACCGGCTAATATTGCGGTCGGTCTTGCAAGGCTCGGTTGTAAGGTCGGTTTTCAGGGCTGTGTCAGCAATGACCAATTCGGCGATTTTGTTGTTAATTATTTTGACAAAGAGGGTATTGACACCTCGAAAATCACAAGAGCAAAAAACGGCGAGTGCCTCGGCTTGACATTTACCGAAATTCTTTCAAAGGAAAGCTCGTCAATCTTGATGTATAGAGACAATGTTGCCGATTTTTGTATGGCACCCGAGGATATTCACGAGGATTATATTGCATCGGCAAAGGCAATTGTCATCAGCGGCACCGCGCTTGCGCAAAGCCCGTCGAGAGAGGCTTGCCTCAAAGCGATGATGCTTGCAAAAAAGAATAATACAAGAATTATTTTTGATATTGACTATCGTGAATACACTTGGAAGAGCAAGGACGAAATCGCTGTTTACTACAGCCTCGTTGCTCAAAATGCCGATGTCATTATGGGCTCACGCGAGGAGTTTGATTTGACAGAGGGTATTGTCGGCGTTAAGTCCTCCGACAAGGAGTCGGCAGAATATTGGCAGTCATTCGGCGCCGCAATCTGCGTTATCAAACACGGCAAGGAAGGCTCAACCGCCTATACAAACGACGGCAAGTTTTACACAATCAAGCCGTTCCCGGCTGTTAAGCTCAAAGGCTTCGGCGGCGGCGACGGATACGGCTCGTCATTCCTTTACAGCCTCCTCCAAGGCAAGGATATTATCGACTGTCTCGAGTTTGGCTCGGCGTCTGCATCAATCCTGATTTCGGCTCACTCATGCTCCGACGCAATGCCGTCGGCGGCTCAGGTTGAGGAGTTCATCAAAAAGAGCAAAGAGGAATACGGCGAAATGGTCGCAAGAGCATAATTCCAAAATATTTCAAAAAATAAAAACCGCAGAGCGTTGCAAAAATGCAGTGTGCTCTGCGGCTTTTGTCTTTGTCTTATTTGCCCTCTGTCGAAATTGATACAAGAATGCTGTTGAATTTTACAAGGGCGCTGTCAATAATTTTAAAAATGCTTTTCATAATCATACCGCCTTTCACATTTGTGTGTTTTCTTTTAATAACAGTTTACCCGTTATTATATGAAATAACAATCGACTTTGCTTTACATTTTGACAGTTTTAGTCTTTTTTCTGAATGCAACCTAAAGTTTACATCGTATTTTTAAAAATTACATTAACAAAAACCTTAAATATTCTTAACTTTTAATAAAATGTGTGCATTAATTGTGAAGATTTGGTATAATCAAGATTGTTAAATAAGAGAGAAAATTTTGAGCAGAGGTGATTTTGTGCCCGAAAAAAAGAAAATACTTGTTGCAGATGATGACGAATCCATTTGCAATTTGATAAAACTTGTTTTGGAGCAAAACGATTTTTCCGTCACAACGGTTAATGACGGCAAATCCGCATGCGATCTTGTTTCGGCAGACGACAGCTTTGATTTGATTATTCTCGATATAGTTATGCCGCTTATGTTCGGCACCGATGCGGCAAAGGAGATTCGCAGGCTCACCGACACGCCGATTATGTTTTTGACGGCGCGCTCGACAGACGACGACAAGGTTGGCGCATATGCATCGGGAGCAGACGATTATTTGGTAAAGCCGTTTTCAACAGTTGAACTTCAGCTTCGTGTCAACGCGCTTTTAAAGCGTGCGCGCAAAAAGACACAGCGTGTATCATTTTTTGAAAGCGAAAAAACAGTTCAAATCGGTGAAAAACGGATTAAGCTCACCGACAGGGAATATCGCCTGTTTAAGCTTTTGTATGACAATAAGGGTGCCGTTATTGACATCAAAACAATTTTTGAAACCGTTTGGGGCGACAAATATATGGTGTCAAGCAACAACACTGTTATGGTTTTTGTTTTGAGTTTGCGCAAAAAGATTGAGGATGATTATACACATCCGAAACACATTATCACGGTGTGGGGCAGAGGTTACAAATATGTTGAAGACTAAACGAATGTCGCTTAAACTGAAAACGGCGCTGTGCATGTTGTTGGCAATGGTTGTCGGTGCAGGTGTCGGCGTCGGTATTTATTTTGTCGGTAACGAATGTGTCGAAAAATTTTATATGACCCAAGAGCTTGCAGATAAGCGTGAACAAAAATTTGTCGACAACTTTGATGAATATGTTGAGGAAAACAATGTCAAATCGACCGATACAGAAAAAATTCATGAATGGTGCAAAAAGAAACAATATATTTATTTACAGCTGTTTAAGGGCAAAACAATATCACTTGTTGTAAACGGAAATTATATATCCGAATATGATGACGGGGAAATATCAGAAGACACCGCAGGATACACAATGTTTCCGATTAAATTTGCCGACGGCGAATTTAATATTTCGGTTATAGAATACAGCGAGGAACTCCTTTATACAATTATAAATATTCTCAGCTTTTTCAGCGGAATAATAACAGTGTTCTTTATTGTGCTTCACTATCACATATTGGTGCTCAAAAGAATATCAAAACTTTCTGCCACTGTTTCAAATATTGATGCGGAGGATGATGTTATCACTCCGGATAAAAATGATGAAATCGGCGATTTGTATGATTCGGTCGAGAAGATGCGTCGCTCAATAATTTACCATTATCAAAAGGAGCGGCAAACGCTTGATGCAAACCGAGAGCTTATCACAAATATGTCGCACGACATAAGAACGCCGCTCACCTCAATTATCGGCTACAACGAGATTATGCTCAACACCGACGCATCAACTCAGGATATGAAAAAATACGCCTCGTATTCACTCGACAAAGCAAATCAGCTTAAGGATATGAGTGACAAATTGTTTAAATATTTTCTTGTTTATGATTCCGATGATATTGCCGCAGACTTAAAACCTACCTCGGCGACGCTCCTTATTCAGCAAATTATCGGCGAACAGTCATTTTTGCTTCAACAGCAGGGCTTTGATGTTTCGTTTAAATGCGATATTGAAGACGAGCAAATAAAAACAGACGCGGTGCTTTTAAAGCGTGTGTTTGACAATGTTTTTTCAAATATTTCAAAATACGGCGACACGGCACAGCCTGTTAAAATTGATGTATTGCGCGAAAAATCATTCATCAAAATTATGGTGATTGATTATATTTCAAAGGACGCGCCGAATGTCAAGGGCACGGGCATAGGGCTTAAAAGCTGTGAAAGCATTATGCGTTCTCTCGGCGGAAAATTTGAAACGGCTGTTCTTGACGATATGTTTGTTTCAACTATCATAATTTCATTATAAATAAAATTGCCTTGTCGCTAATGTGCGACGGGGCGATTTTTTTGCACCGATATTGATTAATTGCAGAAGTAATGGTATAATACTTTGTAAACCGCAGGGTTTTAAGTATATTGTTTGGAGGAAGTTATGAAGTTAGATACAATCTGTGTTCAGGGTACATACAAGCCGAAAAACGGCGAGCCGCGTGTTATCCCGATTATTCAAAGCACAACTTATAAATACGATTCATCGGTTGAAATGGGCAACCTTTTTGATTTGAAAGAGAGCGGATATTTTTATTCGCGCCTTCAAAACCCGACCTGCGACAATGCTGCCGCAAAAATTGCCGCGCTTGAGGGCGGCGTTGCAGGAATGCTCACCGGCTCGGGTCAGGCGGCAAACTTCTATGCCGTGTTCAATATTGCGCAGGCAGGCGACCATATTGTTTCGTCATCTGCCATTTACGGCGGCACATACAATCTTTTCAATGTCACGATGCGCAAGCTCGGTATTGATTTCACATTTGTTTCACCGCATGCCACAGAAGAGGAAATTCAGGCGGCAATCAAGCCTAATACAAAAGCAATTTTCGGCGAAACGATTTCAAATCCAAGCCTCGATGTTCTCGATATAGAGGTGTTTGCAAAAGTTGCACACAAAAACGGCATTCCGCTCATCGTTGACAACACATTCGCAACACCGATTAACTGCCGCGTTTTTGATTGGGGCGTTGATATTGTGACTCATTCAACAACAAAATATATGGAGGGCCATGCCTCTACTATCGGCGGTGCAATTGTCGACAGCGGCAATTTTGATTGGACTCAAAATGACAAGTTTCCGGGTCTTACTACACCCGACGAAAGCTATCACGGCATAGTTTATGCTGACACTTTCGGTAAGGGTGCTTATATCACAAAGGCGACCGTTCAACTTATGCGCGACCTCGGCTCCGTTCAGTCGCCGAACGATGCGTTTTTACTCAATGTCGGACTTGAAAGTCTCCATCTTCGTATGCAAAGACACTGTGAAAACGCGCTCAAGGTTGCAAAATATTTGCAAAATCACCCAAAAATTACTTGGGTTAAATGCGCAATGCTTGAAGATGACGATCAACACGCGCTTGCACAAAAATATATGCCAAACGGCACCTGCGGCGTTGTATCGTTCGGCATCAAGGGCGGCAGAGAGGCGGCAACAACATTTATGGATTCGCTCAAACTTGCCGCAATAGTTACGCATGTTGCCGATGCAAGAACTTGTTGTTTGCACCCTGCGTCAACAACTCACCGTCAGCTCACCGACGAACAACTTGAGGAGTGCGGCGTAAGCCCGGACCTTGTTAGATTTTCGTGCGGAATTGAGGCGGCTGAGGATATTATCGACGATATTGCTCAGGCACTCGATAAAATTTAATTTTTGCATAACAAAACCGACAGAAGTGTTCGTCCTCTGTCGGTTATATTTTTGTCGATATTTAAATATTTTTCATATATGACAAATATTCTTTGATAACCGCGTTGTATTTTTTCGGCGGAATCGGCACCTCTGCCGCGGTGTCGGTTGTGAATTTGTGCGGCTCATATCCTGCCACATGATTCATGTTTATCATAAAACTTTGGTGACAGCGCAAAAAGTTCGGCGGCAGATTTTTTGCATATTCTCTTAAACTCGAATACATCACAATGTCGTCCTTGCCGACAAGATGCAGTGTGATATTGTTGTTGAATGTTTCGATATAAACGATTTCCTGAAAATTGACAATGTAGTTTTTGTGCCCCGTTTTTACTATCGTCAAATTCGGGTCTTTTTTTGACGCTCCTTGCAGTGCTCTTTTGAGAGCTTTTGCAAGCACCATATCATCCATTCGCGATTTTACGATATAATAGCAACAATTCGCCTCCGAAATGCTGTATGCGCTTTGCGGGAACGATGTCATAAATATAATTTGAGTGTGTGATGAGCGAAGGTTTTCAATTGACCAATCCATTGAATTTGTATCGTTAACCATTATGTCGAGCAGTAAAATATCGGTGCGTTCGTGCTCAAGGTGCTTTTTTAAGCTGTTCAAATCGTTAAAAGTTGAAATTTTGTGCTCTGCGTGAAAAATGTTTTCCATACAGTGACGCACCTTGTATTCTGTAATTTCGATAAAATCTTTGTCATCGTCGCATATTGCAATGTTTACCATATTTCAAATTACCGCCTTGCATTATTTGCCGCATAATATTATAATTATTATATCATAATATTATTATGTCGAAAAGCCGAAATACCACGCAAATACGGTCGATTACCCTGCTTATATTGTAAACTGAACTGTTTTTTAGTAAAATTTTTATCAGTAAGCAATAAGATTAAGGAGAGTAAAGCGTAATATGAAATTTTGTACTACATGCGGTGCACAAATGCAGGACGGTCAACTGTTCTGCTCAAAATGCGGAGCAAAAAGCTTGGACGCGGGTGCCACTGCGCAACCACAGCATTCATCGGGGTATGAGGATTATAAAACAGTGCCGACTTATGAGGACAATCCGCAGACACCCCCGTCATCCGGTTATGTCAATCCGCCGTCATATCAGCCGCCGACTCCTCCCGTTTCGCCACAAGGCAAGAAAAAATTGTCAAAGGGCGCAATTGTCGGCATAGTTATCGGCGCGGTTGTTCTTGTTTTAGTGGTTGTCGGCATAATTATCGGCGTTGCACTCTCATCAAGTGACAGTGCACAGGATTTTGATGATTCTTATTCGCAAGGCGACTATTCGGGCAATGACTCAAGCGATGATTCACAGTCTGATGATACCGATACTGCGGAGAACTTTGACTTTTCAGCCGGCGAAATCAGCGGCAATACATATACAAATTCGTCACTCGGCATAACATTCACCGCGTCACCTGACGGACTTGACAGCGACAAGCCGACTCTTGATTTGGATGATTCATATACAAGCAAAACTAGTTTTGAAAACTATGACGGCAACTTGCCTGAGAATTCAACATATGACGAAAGTAAAGGTATGCTTCGCATTCAAGATGATTCAATGCAATATTGGATTGATGCTTGGCTTCGCGTAATATTACCTAATGATTCAGATGAACATTTTGCACTTATTCATGTTGTAAAATGTAATGAGAAATTTAACAATATAACAGATTATAACAAAGCTTTTATCCTCGGCGATCCGAATAATAAAGGATTACTTAATTCGGATTTAGATGCGGGAACCACTACAATTGGTGGAAATAAATATTATTATTCGACTTTTGAATTTGATTCAAATCCAACGATTATGATTGCTTCTACATATAAATGCGGATATTATATAAGCATAATAATAGATCCGGGTTCGGGAGATCCCGACTATGCAAAAAATATTCTTGCATGTTTCAGTTAATAAATAAAAAATAATTTTAAGGAGATAAAAAATATGAAAACTTGTCCTAATTGCCATGCAGCTGTTCAGGATGACGCAATGTTTTGCACCTCATGCGGAACATCGTTTCAGCAGAATGCCGCAAGCAACCAACCTAATCAAAACGGCGGATATTATCAGTCGTCACAGCCTCAACACCGTGTTCAACCCGTGCAACCGCAAACACCGCCTGTTCAACAGCAGGTGCCTCCGCAGTATAATGCACCACAGCCGGCACCTAATATGGCTGCGCCGAAACACGAATTTTTCGAGGCTTACAAGCTCTATTGGAAAAACTATACCAACTTTACAGACAGAACAAGATGCAGTGACTATTGGTATGTTTTTCTTATGAACTTTTTAATTTCAGGTGCTGCATCGCTGTTTATGTTTATTCCGATTTTGGGATATGTTATTTCGACGGGATGGATGCTCGCAAACATTATCCCGGGTTTGGCTATACTTGTAAGAAGACTTAAAGACACCGGCAAGGATTGGCCATATGTTTTCTTTGCGCTTATTCCGTTTGTAGGTCAAATTATCCTTATTGTTTTCTGCGCACAGGACAGCGAGATGGGTCCAAACCAATTCGGTCCGAGCCCTAAATATCCGTACGCAGGCGGCACATATGCACCGCAACAGCCGCAGTACAATCCGGCTCAACCGAATATGCAGAATGATTATGCACAAAACAATCAATATCCGCCGTATTCGTCGCAAAACTAATTTAATTATTAAGAGCAATCCTTGTAACATAGCTTATGTTTGTATGAGGATTGTTCTTTTTTTATTCACCTATTGACAAAAGGCGAATATAGTGTTAATATATTTTCACAATTAAAAACAAACCGATGATGCGGAGATAAAAACAGGATACGAATTCACAGAGAGCCTCGTTGCTGGGAAGAGGTAATAAACGGCTTGTTAAATGGACCGCTGAGGGCGCAATGAAAGGCTTTGGCTAAGTATCTTGCGACGAGATGACCTGCGTGAGTGGTCGGAGATATGATGGTATCTTGCAGAGAGTATGGTTTACTACCGTAAATCAGGGTGGCACCGCGAATGTATTTTCGTCCCTGACAGTCTTTTTCAGACTGTCAGGGCTTTTTTTATTCTCTCAAGATTGAAAGGAGAAAATATGCAAATCAAACCAAGCAGAGAAGATGCAATCGAATTTGCAAAAAAATACAAAACAATTCCCTTGTCAACCGAAACGGTGATGAATTATACCCCTGTCGGAATAATCAAAAAAATCAAGGCGATTTCGTCGCACTGCTTTATGCTTGAGTCGGCAGACGATCAAAAAAATACCGGTCGCTACACCTTCATCGGCTTTGACCCAAAGGCGGAAATAAGCTGTAAGGATTACAATGTCAGCATTATTGACGAGTTCGGCTCAAAAAAGATAAACGACAATCCGAGGCAGTATATAAAAGCCGTGCTCGACAGCCACAAGGCGCCTCGCCTCGACTATTTGCCGACCTTCAGCGGCGGACTTGTCGGATATTTCGGATATGATTATATCAAATACAGCGAGCCGGGAGTTAAGCTCGACGCAAAGGACGACGGCAATTTCAAGGATGTTGACCTTATGCTTTTTGACAAGGTTATCGCATTCGACCATTTAAGAGAAAAAATTATTCTTATTGTCAATTTTCAAACGGATAATTTTGAGCAAAACTATCAATCGGCTGTTAAACAGCTTGAAATAATGCTTAGAATAATCGAACAGTCGCCGATAGTCGAGCCTGAGCTTCCGGTGCTCAAGAGCGAATTCGAGCCGCTGTTCAATGCCGAGCAGTATGCCGATATGGTCAACACCGCAAAGCATTATATTCGCGAGGGCGATATTTTCCAGGTTGTGCTTTCAAACAGAATGCAGGCAAAAATGGACGGCTCGCTTTTCAAGCCGTATGAAACATTGAGAAAACTCAATCCGTCGTCGTATATGTTTTATTTCTCGTCAAACGATATTGAGATTGCCGGCGCATCACCCGAAACACTTGTTAAACTCCAGGACGGCAGACTTTACACATATCCGCTTGCAGGCACAAGACCGCGCGGCAAAACACCGCAGGAGGACAGCGAGCTTGAGGAAGGCCTTTTGAAAGACAAAAAGGAGCTTGCCGAGCACAATATGCTTGTTGACCTCGGCAGAAACGATTTGGGCAAAATCAGCAAGTTCGGCACGGTCAAGGTGCAAAATTATCACAATGTGTTGAAATTCAGCCATGTTATGCATATCGGCTCAACGGTTGTCGGCGAAATCCGCGATGACAAAACGGCACTTGACGCTGTAGACGCCGTTCTTCCGGCAGGCACACTTTCGGGCGCACCGAAAATTCGCGCAATGCAAATTATCAACGAGCTTGAAAACAATAAGCGCGGAATTTACGGCGGCGCAATCGGATATATAGATTTTACCGGAAATCTTGACACCTGCATTGCAATCAGAATTGCATACAAGAAAAAGGGCAATGTTTTCATTCGTTCGGGCGCAGGAATAGTTGCCGACTCCGACCCGGAAAAAGAGCACCGCGAGTGTATCAACAAGGCTCAGGCGGTTGTCAGCGCAATTATGCAGTCATCAAAGGAGGAAACAAAATGATTTTGTTAATTGATAATTACGACTCCTTTTCATACAATCTTTATCAGCTTATCGGCGAAATAAACCCCGACATTAAGGTTATCAGAAACGATGAAATGACGGTTGACGAGATTAAGGCGCTCGCACCCGAATATATAATTTTGTCGCCCGGACCGAAGCGACCGGAGGACGCAGGCGTTTGCATAGATGTTGCGAAAGAGCTTGGCGACGAGTCAAAAATCCTCGGCGTTTGCTTGGGGCATCAGTCGATTTGCACGGCTTACGGCGCAACGGTTACATACGCAAAACAGCTTATGCACGGCAAACAAAGCGTTTGCAAAATAGATAACACAGACACATTGTTTAAGGGCTTGCCCGATGAAATCAAGGTTGCCCGCTATCATTCCCTTGCGGCAGACGATGCGACAATGCCCGAATGCCTAAAGGTCATTGCCAAAACGGATGACGGCGAAATAATGGCGGTTAAGCACAAAGAAAAAAACATTTGGGGCGTTCAGTTCCACCCGGAATCAATAATGACGCCCGACGGCAGAGCAATAATCAAAAATTTTTTAGGAGGCAGTACAAATGATTGAGCAATTACTTAAAAAAGTTGCGGCAAAGCAGGATTTGACATATGACGAGGCAAAAACAGCGGTTGACGAAATTATGAGCGGCAATGTGTCGCAGGTTGTCACCTCCGCATTTTTGACTGCCCTTGCAATGAAAGGCGAAACAGAGGACGAAATCGCAGGTGCGGCAGATGGTATGCGCTCAAAGGCTGTTCCGTTTGAACTCGGATGCCACGCACTCGATGTTGTCGGCACAGGCGGCGACGGCTCAAACTCGTTTAACATTTCAACAACAGCAGGTCTTGTTGCCGCTGCGGCAGGCGTTACAATCGCAAAGCACGGAAACAGAGCGGCATCGTCAAAATCGGGCACTGCAGACTGCCTTGAGGCGCTCGGCGTTAAAATCGACTGCGAGCCTGAGGTTATGAGAAAATCGCTTAAGGAAAACAAAATCGTTTTCTTCTTCGCGCAAAAATATCACAGCGCAATGCGTTTTGTAGGCCCTGTTCGCAAGGAAATCGGTATTCGCACCGTATTCAACATTCTCGGTCCTCTTACAAATCCGGGTCATGCCGACAGAATGCTCCTCGGTGTTTTCAGCGAGGAATATGTTGAAAAAATTGCAAAGGCTTTAATCAAACTCGGCGTACACGACGCAATGGTTGTTTACGGCATGGATAAGCTGGACGAAATCAGCGCATGCGGCGAAACAAAGGTTGCCGAGGTGCGCGGAAACGATATTAAATACTACACAATCAAACCGGAGGACTTCGGCTTTGAAAGAGTGTCTAAAGAGGCTTTGGCAGGCGGCACACCCGAGGAGAATGCCGAAATCACAAAGGCGATTCTTCGCGCCGAGGGCACATCGGCTCAAAAAACTGCCGTTGCACTCAATGCCGGCGCATGCATTTATGTTGACCGCGATGGAATTTCACTCCAAGATGCAGTTAAGGAGGCGCAGGAGGTTATGGCATCCGGCAAGGGTATGGATGTTCTCAACGGCTTTATCAAAACTACAAACGAGCAGTAAACGGCGGTAATTTTTATGGCTACAATTTTAAACACAATTGCACAGCATACGGCAGAAAGATACGAAAAAATTATTTCGCAAACGCCGCTGTCGGAGGTCAAGGTGCGTGCGCTTGCGATGCCGAAGGGCGGATTTGAGTTTGAAAAGGCACTTACTGCCGACGGAATTTCGTTTATTTGCGAGGTTAAAAAGGCGTCGCCGTCAAAAGGCGTAATTGCCGAGGATTTTCCATATCTCGAAATAGCAAGGGAATATGAGGCGGCAGGCGCGGCGGCTATATCGTGCCTGACCGAGCCGAAATGGTTTATGGGCAGCGACGAATATTTGAGAGAAATCGCAGGCACGGTTTCAATTCCCGTTTTGCGAAAGGATTTCACCGTTTGCGACTATCAGATATATGAGGCAAAAACGCTCGGCGCGTCGGCAGTCCTTTTGATTTGCGCACTGCTCGACACCGACACGATTTGTGAGTATATCAAAATTTGTGACACACTCGGAATGTCTGCTCTTGTTGAGGCGCACGATGAGGCGGAGGTCGATTCCGCACTTGCGGCAGGTGCTCGCATAATCGGCGTAAACAACAGAAATTTAAAGGATTTTTCGGTCGATGTGAACAATTCAAGTCGCTATCGCCAAATGATACCGAACGATGTTTTGTTCGTTTCCGAAAGCGGAATAAAGACACACAAGGATATTGAAGTGTTGCAAAAAAATCACACAAATGCCGTTTTGATAGGCGAAACGCTTATGCGCAGTGATGATAAAAAGGCAACGCTTGAGGAATTGCTTTATGGCAAAAATTAAAATTTGCGGCTTGCGCCGAACGGAGGACATTGAGTATGTCAATGAGCTGAAGCCCGATTTTGTCGGTTTTATTCTGTCTCCGGGCTTTCGGCGCAGTATTGATTTTGACACTTTCAAATCGCTTCGCAGGAATTTAAGCGACGATATTTCGTCGGTCGGCGTGTTTGTTAACGAGCCGCTTGAAAGCATTGAAAAATTCACAGACTCGGGGCTGATTGATTTTGTTCAGCTCCACGGCGGCGAATCGCCGCAATATGCCGAGCAAATCACACTTCCGGTTATAAAGGCACTGAAACCGTGCGATTTTGATAAAATCAATGAATACAAGCACTGCGTCGATTATTTTCTCTTCGACAGCGGAACGGGCACAGGCAAGGCGTTTGATTGGCAAAAAATACCGAAAACGGATATGCCGTTTTTTCTTGCCGGCGGACTCACAACACAAAATATTCCTTTAGCGCTTGCAAAATACTTCCCCGATGTGGTAGACTTGTCATCATCGGTCGAAACAAACGGCGTTAAGGATTTTAATAAAATAAAAGAAGTAATCTATTTAGTTAGGAGCACAACTGATGAATAACGGACGATACGGAATTCACGGCGGACAATATATCCCCGAAACACTGATGCATGAAATACACAATCTTGAAAAAGCGTATGAGCATTATAAAAATGACCCCGAATTTAATGCCGAGCTTGACAGGCTCTTTAAGGAATACGCAGGCAGACCGTCACTGCTTTATTATGCGGAAAATATGACAAAGGATTTGGGCGGCGCAAAAATTTATCTCAAGCGTGAGGATTTAAACCACACGGGCGCGCACAAAATCAACAATGTTCTCGGTCAGTGCCTTTTGGCAAAAAAAATGGGCAAAACCCGAGTTATTGCCGAAACGGGCGCAGGACAGCACGGTGTTGCAACGGCAACTGCGGCGGCTCTTATGGGGCTTGAATGCGAAATATTTATGGGCAAGGTTGATACCGAGCGCCAGGCACTCAACTGTTACAGAATGGAACTTTTGGGCGCAAAGGTTCACCCGGTTACAACCGGCACGATGACGCTTAAAGACGCTGTTAACGATGCGTTTAAGGAGTGGACAACACGAATCGACGATACACTTTATGTTATCGGCTCGGTAATGGGCCCGCACCCGTATCCTATGATTGTTCGCGATTTTCAATCAGTAATTTCAAAAGAGGCGAGAGAGCAGATTCTCGAAATCGAGGGCAAGCTCCCGACGGCTGTTATGGCTTGCGTAGGCGGCGGCTCAAACGCTATGGGCATGTTTTATAACTTTATTGATGACAAGGATGTTCGCCTTATCGGCTGTGAAGCGGCAGGCAGGGGTGTTGACACCGGCGAAACAGCCGCAACAATGGCTACCGGTTCACTCGGTGTTTTCCACGGAATGAAATCGTATTTCTGCCAAAACGAATACGGTCAAATCGCACCTGTTTATTCAATTTCGGCAGGTCTTGATTATCCGGGCGTAGGTCCGGAGCATGCTTATCTCAAGGATATAGGCAGAGCCGAATATGTGCCTGTTACCGATGACGAGGCAGTTGCGGCATTTGAATATATTGCAAAAACAGAGGGCATTATTTGTGCCATTGAGTCTGCTCACGCCGTTGCGCATCTTATGAAAATTGCGCCGACCATGAGCAAGGACGATGTTATCATTTGCTGCCTTTCGGGCAGAGGCGACAAGGATGTTGCCGCAATCGCAAGATATAGGGGGATTGATTTACATGAGTAAAAAAATAGCAGACGCATTCAAAAACGGCAAGGCGTTCATCGGCTTTTTGACAGCCGGCGACCCCGACCTTGATACAACTAAAAAAATCATCAAAAAAGCGGCTCAGGCAGGCTGCGACCTTGTTGAAATCGGTATTCCGTTCTCTGACCCTATTGCCGAGGGCCCGGTTATTCAAAATGCAAATATTCGTGCGCTTAAAAACAATGTCACAACCGACGATGTTTTTCAAATGATTGACGAAATTAAGAATGATGTTGATATCCCTATGGTGTTTATGACATATCTCAATGTCCTTTTCAAGTACGGATATGACAGATTTTTGACACGCGCAAAGGAAGTAGGTATTTGTGGCGTTATTATCCCCGATTTGCCTTATGAGGAAAAGGGCGAACTTCAAAGCGTTGCGAAAAATTACGGTATTGAAGTGGTTTCACTCATTGCACCTACAAGCGAGGAGAGAATCAAGATGATTGCCGCCGATGCCGAGGGTTTTGTTTATGCCGTTTCATCGCTCGGCGTAACGGGTGTGAGAAGCGAAATCAAAACCGACCTTGAATCAATCACCGCCGCTGTTAAAGAGGTTACCGACATTCCTGTTGCAATCGGCTTTGGCATCAGCACACCCGAGCAGGCAAAAAAATACGCCGCCGTTTCCGATGGCGTAATTGTAGGCTCGGCGATTGTAAAAATTATCGAGCAATACGGCAAAGATGCTCCCGACAAGGTTTATGACTATGTTAAATCAATTAAGGACGCTATAAGATAGCAGTCACCAGCCACAACATATATTGAAAAATAACAATCTTGTTACTTCTGTTGACAATATATAGTATAAAATGATAAAATATATTCAGTATTGACAATAGGGGGAACTTTATGAAAGGCAAAAAAATTGCAATAGCTGTTATTGCAATTGCCGCTGTTGTAATTGCCACGCTTTTTGCAAGCGGCGCCGTCTCAACTAAAGGCAAGAGCAGTGAGGGCGCAGTGAAAAGCACTGTCACCGAGCAAAGCGTTGACCATTCGCTTTTTTATCACACCTGGCAAACCAATTACAGCGGCGTTGACGATGATTTCAGGCAGTTTTATCCCTCTGCCGTTGCTTTTTCCGAAACAAAGGCAACGCTTGAGGCGGATAAAAAAGACTCGTCATCTTACATAATCGACGGTGATAAAATTACAATTACCGCAGGCAAGGAAAAAATAGTATATAATTTTGAAATCAATTCTACCGAGCTTAAACTCACAATTGTTTGCGTTTCCGACGGAGAGCAAACATATAACGCAGAGGATTTTTTGCCCACCGGCAAAACAGCGCCGACAGCCGTTTATTCAATCGCGAAATCACTAAAAACAAGCGGCGAATCGGAGTTTTCAAAATTGTTTACACAATGATTAAACAAAATAAACCGCAATGCAAGGGCTTTGTGCCACGCACTGCGGTTTTTTTATTTAATATTCCGTTTTTCTGAACATATTGTTTATCTGATTGCACAGAGCAGGGAGGGAGTCGAGATTTCTGTCATCTTCGATTATATCCCTTGCGCATTCGCGGCACTGCTCGAGCGTTTCGGTGTTTTCAAGCAAATCTGCTATTCCCAAATTCGGCAAGCCGTGCTGCCTTTTTCCGAAAAAGTCACCCGGTCCGCGCACCTTCAGGTCATAGTCGGCGATTTTAAAGCCGTCGGCGTTGTTTTTCATAATCTGCAAGCGCTCTTTTGTGCTCTCACTTTTATTGTCCGATACAAGTATGCAGTATGACTGCGCTTTACCTCTGCCGACGCGCCCTCTCAATTGGTGCAACTGTGACAGACCGAATCTGTCTGCATTTTCAATCAGCATTATTGTTGCGTTAGGCACATCGACACCAACCTCGACAACGGTTGTTGACACAAGAATGTCAACATCGCCGTGCGCAAAGGCATTCATAACATTTTCTTTTTCTTTCGGCTTCATTTTACCGTGGAGCAAGCCGAGATTGTAGCCCTTAAAAACACCGTTTGAAAGATTTTCGGCGTATTCCGTCGCAGGGATAAGGTCATTTTCGCCCTCCTCGACAAGTGAGCATACAATGTACGCCTGATGTCCCTCGTCAATCGCCTTTTTGATGAATTTATATATTCTTTGGTGATATGCGGAGTTGACAACATCCGTGCGAATTGTCTGTCTGCCCGGCGGCAATTCGTCAAGTACGCTTATGTCGAGATCACCGTAAATGATTAAGCCGAGAGTTCTCGGTATCGGCGTAGCACTCATAACGAGCATATGCGGGTCACTGCCCTTCATTGCAAGGCTCGCACGCTGTTCAACGCCGAATCGGTGTTGCTCGTCAGTTACAACGAGTGCAAGGCTTTTAAACTCAACATCATTTTGTATCAAAGCGTGCGTTCCGACGGCAAAATCAACCGCGCCGTCAATCAAACCTTGCTTTATTTCGCGCTTTTCCTTGGTTTTCGTTGAGCCGGTGAGAAGTGCTATTTTTATATCCGTGCCCTCAAAAAGCTTCGTCAGCGATTCAAAATGCTGTGCCGCAAGTATTTCAGTCGGCGCCATCATTGCTGCCTGAAATCCGTTTTTAACCGCCGTGTAAATAACTGCGGCGGCAACAGCCGTTTTGCCCGAGCCTACATCGCCCTGAATAAGTCTGTTCATCGAGCGTTCGCTTTTCATATCGGCAATGCAGTCGGCAATCGCTCTCGACTGTGCGCCGGTCGGTTTGAACGGCAGTGCAGTCAAGAATTCGTTTGTAAAATCGGTTTTGATTTTATAGTTGTTTGTTGTTTCTTTTTTGTCTTTGAGTTTCATCAGCCCGATTTGCAGAGTCAAAAGTTCCTCAAAAATCAACCTTTTTCGTGCAATTTCTATGTCTTCACGGCTGTCGGGGAAATGAATTTGCCTTATTGCGCTGTCAAGCGGACAAAGGTTGTATTTTTTCAGCACACCGTCGGGCAGTGTTTCCTCAACCTTGCCGATTTTTTCAAGTGCCGTCTTGACGGTTTTTGCTATCGCGCGAGAGTTTAGCTTGTCCGTTGCGGGATAAATCGGGTGTATGCCGGTCGCGCTTTGCGCCGGCTCAATCTGCGGCGAATTCATATTTGCCGCAGTAAAGCTTTTTTCAACCTTGCCGTATAGAACATAATCGTCAAATGTTCTCAGCGATTTTGCAAGGTATTTGTTGTTGAAAATCGTTACATGGATAACGGTTTCACCGTCGGTAAAATTGCATTTATAAAGCGTCAGCCCTTTTCGTATCATGGATTCCTTAACGGGCGTAATCATTGTCGCCTTTATAAATACGGGCGTGTCAATATCCGCCTCGATTACCGAAACGGTGTTGCTCCAATCCTCATATTTTCTCGGGTAGTAGTGAATTAAATCGTTTACGGTATTTATTCCGAGCTTGTTAAACAGCGCGGCTCTTTTTTCGCCGACGCCCTTGATATATTGAATGTTTAACTCGCTGTAATCCATTTTATTCCACCGAAATGATATAGTAATAAACCGGTTGACCGCCGTCAACAATGCTTATTTCAATGTCACTGCCGAATTTTTCGCCGAGCTTTTGCTCGACAACTTGCGCGCCGCTTTCGTCGGCACCCTCACCGAATATGATTGTGACAAGAGAGTGAACTGAGGTGTCAATCATGCTTTCGGCGGTTTCAAATGCAATTTGTTCCTTATCGTCGCCGATAAATTTGATTGCGCCGTTTGTCATTCCCATCATCTGACCCTGCTTGATTGGCTTTCCGTCAACCTCGCTGTCGCGTGCGGCAAATGTTACCTGACCTGTTTCGACTGCTCCTGCCGCCTCGGTCATTGCCTCCTTGTTTGCCTGTGCGTCCTGTGTTTCGTCAAAGCTCAACATCGCCGAAATTCCCTGCGGAATTGTTTTTGTCTGCAAAACGATAACCTTTCTGTCTTTTGCAAGCGGAACTGCCTGTTGAGCCGCCATAATAATATTCTTATTGTTCGGCAAAACAAATACCGTTTTTGCCGGAGTTTGATTGATTGCGTTTAAAATATTGTCTGTTGACGGATTCATTGTCTGTCCGCCGCTGACAACAACATCTGCGCCGAGGTCGGTAAATAAGCCCTGCAAACCCTCGCCTGCGCAAACCGCAACAAAGCCGTATTCGTTTTCCGGCTCTGCGATTTTTGCTTCGTCTGCCTTTTTGCCCTCGTCTGCATTTCTGTGCTGATAGCGCATATTGTCGATTTTGATATTGATAAGCTGACCGTATTTGAGAGCGGATTGAATTACATCGCCCGGGCAATTTGAATGAACATGAACCTTGATAATATCGTTGTCATCAACAACCACAACACAGTCGCCGATTGATTCAAGATAAGCACGGAGCTTAAGCGGGTCCTTTTCTCCTGCGCTTTTTTCTTTTTCAATCAAAAATTCACTGCAATAGCCGAATTTGATTTCCTCGTCTGCGGCGGCAACTGTGCTTTTGTCGCTTTGCTTTTCTTCCTTTTTCTCGCCGTCAATCGGCTGAACGATAGCGTTGTTTTCAAAAACGCTTTGTATTCCCTCAAAAATCAAAACAAGGCCCTGACCGCCTGCGTCAACAACGCCGGCCTTTTTAAGTACGGGCAGTTGTTCCGGTGTTTTTGCAAGCGCCTGTTTTGCCGCCTGCAATGCCGCAAAGCAAACCTTAAGCGGCTCGTCCTGAATATCTGCGATTTCTTCGGCAGCCTCCGCAGCCTTGCGAACAACCGTTAAAATCGTGCCCTCGGTCGGCTTCATAACGGCTTTGTATGCCGCGTCGCATCCCATTCTGAATGCCTTTGCAACATCCTTTGAGCCTGCCTCGTCAAGACCCTTGAATGCCTTTGACATTCCTCTGAAAATAAGCGAAAGGATAACGCCCGAGTTTCCTCTTGCACCTCTCAAAAGCGCAGATGCCGTTCTTTTTGAAACTTCGCCGAGCGAACTGTTCTCCGGCATTGCGGCAATATCCGCCGCAGCAGCGTTTATTGTCATCGACATATTAGTGCCGGTGTCGCCGTCGGGAACCGGGAAAATGTTGAGCGCATCAACTGCCTGTCTGCTGTTTGAAATATTGTTGGCGGCTGAAATAATGCCGTTTTTAAACATCAGTCCTGTTATCATATAATCAATGCCCTCCGATTAGTTAAGTTCGTCAACATGAACATTGACCTTTGACACATTGAGGTCGGTTGCCGACTCGACAGTGTATCTAACCTTGTTTATAATGCTGTCTGTTATAGCGCTGATATTAACTCCGTATTATACTGCAATATGGAGGTCAACCACAAGCGAGCCGTTGATGCTTTTAACTATAACGCCTTGCGTGTGATTTTCGTTTTCAACTTTGCTTTTGATAACGGATTTAATGCTTTGGTACGGGTTTGGGTTAACCATTCTTGTAACGCCGAAGCAGCTTTGAGCCGCATTTCCGACGAGGTTCGAGAAATAGTTGTTTGTTATTTCGATATACCCGTTTTGGTTTTCATATTTTATCATACAGGTTCCTCCTTAATTAAAGTACCAATCTTCTATGTTTGAAAAATAATTTGTGCCGTATCCCTGCATATCGCCCTGAATGAGGCGCGAATAGCAAATCATACCTTGTCTGTAAACAAGCGGTATAAACGGCATTTCCTCCGAAAAGTCGATAACGAATTTTCCTATTTCACAATCGCCCTTCATATAGCTTTCGTATGATTTTGCCGTTTTCGATTTCGACAAATCAATGCCATAGTGCGTTGTGCCCTTTTCGGAAAAGAATGTGTATAAATTCATATCTGCAGAAACTTTTGTTTCGCCTATATAAATATCAAAATTGTTTGCCGAAACTTTTGTGTTGAAATTCTTGGCGTTTTCCGAGTCAATGCTTTCCTGTGCGAATTTCCTGTAAAGGTCCTGTATCGGTCCGTCCGGCAACATTGACGCGAGGTCTCTCATTTCCTGGCCGTAATTTGCCAGATAAATCCTGTCCTGCGCCAGATATGTTGCGAACTTCTCCTTAGGGAGTGTTCCGTCGGCAAGTTCCTTCACGAAAGGATGGTTCCGGATTTCTTCCAGAATAGGCTCAATGTGATGCCATGCTTCTTCGCTCCAGCTCATTGGACTTACTCCTTATATCCGATGATAGCGACGTAAGAGCCTCTGTCATAGCCCTCTATCGGGTCTTCTACCGTGGTGTACGAATAGTGCGGATCCAATGTCAATGTCTGGCTGTATTCCAGTTTTCCGAATCCGTTGGCCTCCATGATGTCGGACTTTTCCTTGGTAGTACGCCATGAAGCCTGCTTCACGAGTTCTATCGGATACGGGTCCTTCGGCTTGCAGCCCTCGAGAAGCGGATGATCCCAAGTGCCTACTGCCAATGCCAGATTGTAGATTAGGCCGTAGGAACTTTCCTTTGGAACGTCGATGACGACAACTTTTCCGCCTTCGCGC
>OLHA01000606.1_pt1 | contig 20960 bp, 20 predicted proteins | sample 1605961 | NCBI WGS metagenome assembly OLHA01 (sample SAMN03283288) | human gut metagenome | biome: human-associated habitat; material: feces | host: Homo sapiens | place: Peru | collected 2012
CTCTCATGCCTCCGATTATTAAAGCTATAATCAATATAGGATTCATTAGTATATATGGAAAATATATTTCATGAATTCCTCCAAAAAAATGTATTATAGCCGCTCCTGGAGCTGTGGCTTTAGAATTGCCTTTTCCAAATATTGAGTAAGCGAGTAAAACGCCGAGTCCAGGTCCGGGATTTGTTTCTATAGTAAAGAATATAGATTTTCCCGCTTCTGTAACTTGCTGTATTCCTATTGGAGAAAATACCCCATGATTGATAGCGTTATTTAAGAAAAATACTTTAGCAGGCTCTACTATTATTGAAACTAAAGGCAGTAATTTTAAATCCACAAGTATTTTAACTCCATTTGATAAAGCATTGCTAATCATCTCAACTGCAGGACCTATTAAATATAAAGATATTATTGCTAAAATCATCCCTAAAATTCCCGCCGAAAAATTATTAATAAGCATTTCAAATCCCATAGGAATTTTTGGGCTTATAATTTCATCTAATTTCTTTATTAAAAAAGCTCCCAAAGGTCCCGTTATCATAGCTCCCAAAAACATTGGAATATTTGAGCCTACTATAACTCCCGCAGCCATTATAGAACCGACTACGCCTCCTCTATGTCCGTAAACCATATTTCCGCCAGAATAGGCTATTAAGATAGGCAATAAATATGTTAGCATAGGGCTTACAAGTTTAGCTAAAGTTTCGTTAGGAAACCATCCCGTAGGTATAAAAAATGCCGTTATTAAACCCCAAGCTATAAATGCTCCTATATTAGGCTGAACCATATTGCTTAAGTATCTTCCAAATTTTTGGATTTTATCGAGTTTCATTTATTCCCTCTAATTGAAATTTAATTTTTCTTATTATATCATATATAAAATTTATTATCAAATAAATTTTAAAAAGCTTTAATTTAGGTTTTGATTATGAATAAAATAAAATTAGATTCTGCCATATTTGATTTTGACGGCACATTGATTGATAGCGAAACTCTCTATACAAAATCTTTAATTTTTACGGCAAATAAAATGAATGTCCTTCAAAATGTCGATTTTGAATCTATGGCGGGCTATCAAACTCAAGATATGTATAATATTTTAATTAAAAATCATTATATTCCAGATAATTTTTTTGACGAAACTGCAAAATATTTTCACAAAATTATAGAAACCGATTTAGAAACTTTTGACGGCGTTATGGAAACTCTTGAAAGATTAAAATTAAAAAATATAAATATGGTTATCGCTTCAAATAGCGACTTTGATTATGTTAAAAATATTTCAGACAAAAAAGGAATATCGAAATATATTAAAAGTTATTCTTGCCATAATGAAAAATTAAAAGCGAAACCAGAGCCAGATTTATTTATAAACGCTTTTGAAATTTTAAAAAATTTAAATCCAAATCTCAATAAAGAAAATGTTTTAATATTTGAAGATAGTTTAGCGGGAGTAGAAGGCGCTAAAAAAACGGGAATAAAAATAGCGGCTATAACAAATAGCTACAATAAAGAAGAATTATTAGAAAAAGGCGCGGATATAATTCTTAATAAAATAAATCAAATATTTGATTATATAACGATTGATTAAGAAATATATTTATTAACATACTTTTCGGTTAGCTCAAAATTTTTATTTTCAGAAGAAGGTAAATCATACATAGCGTCAAGCATTACTCTTTCAAATAAAGCTCTCAAACCTCGCGCTCCCGTTCTCTCTTCCATAGCTTTTTTAACTATTATTTTTAAAACAGAATCTTCTATATTTAATTTTATATTGTCGTATTCAAATAATTTTTTATATTGTTTAGTTAGAGAATTTTTTGGCTCTTTAAGTATTCTTAATAATTCGTCTTCTTTAAGTTCTTCCAAAGTCGCTATAACGGGAAGCCTTCCTATAAGTTCAGGTATTATTCCGTATTTAACCAAATCTTCAGTCGTTATATTTTTCATTATCTCGTCATAATTCAAATTATCCATAGAATTAACTTCGGCTGCAAATCCTAATCCTTTTTTTGAAGTTCTTTCTGCAATAGATTTTTCTATATCTATAAAAGCTCCGCCGCAAATAAATAAAATATTTGAAGTGTCTATTTCCAAATTATTTTGATGAGGATGTTTTCTTCCGCCTTGAGGAGGCACGCTTGAAATTGTTCCTTCAATTATTTTAAGTAAAGCCTGCTGAACTCCCTCGCCCGAAACATCTCTCGTAATTGAGCGCGATTCTCCTTTGCGTGAAATTTTATCTATTTCATCGATATATATTATTCCTTTTTCGGCTAATTTTATATCGCCGTTTGCATTTTGTATAAGTCTTAATAAAATATTTTCAACATCGTCTCCGACATATCCCGCTTCTGTCACGGTTGTAGCATCCGCAATTGCAAAAGGCACATTTAAAGCTTTAGCTAAAGTTCTTGCAAGAAGAGTTTTACCGCTTCCCGTAGGTCCGATTAAAAGAACATTTGATTTTTCTAATTCGACATCGTTTTTATCGTCATTATTTTGAGTTATTCTTTTATAATGATTATAAACCGAAACGGACAAAACTTTTTTAGCGTAATCCTGCCCTATAACATATTGGTCTAATAAGGCTTTTATCTCTTTAGGAGGCAAAACTTTAATATCGTATTTAACTTCTTTTCTACTTTTAAGATGAGCGTTAAAATAATCGTTTGCTATAGCCGAACAGTCGGAACATAAAAATCCTTCGTTTCCTTCTATATATCTGCTTAATTCGTTTAACTGCCTTCCGCATAAAGCGCATACATCTTTTTTTTCGTTATTTTTTTTAGACATTTATTTTTATCTCTTTATTTACTTTCTTCTCTGCTTGAAAAAACTTTATCTATTATTCCGTAATCTCTCGCTTCCTCTGAACTCATAAAATAATCTCTATCCATATCGGCTTCAAGTTTTTTAATATCTTGTCCCGTATGATTTGCCATAATATTATTTAATATGCTTTTTAATCTTATCGTTTCTTTAAGTTGAATTTCCATATCGCTAACCATACCTCTTGAGCCTCCCGAAGGCTGATGAATCATAATTCTTGAGTTTGCAGTTGCAAATCTTTTTCCTTTTGCGCCTCCCGTTAAAAGCAAAGCTCCAGCGGATGCAGCCTGTCCAACGCATAAAGTAGAAACATCGGGCTTAACATATTGCATAGTATCATACATTCCAAGCGCCGCCGTCACGACTCCTCCAGGACTATTTATATAAAGCGAAATATCTTTTTCAGGGTCGGCAGATTCTAAAAATAATAATTGAGCTATAACGACATTTGCCACATCATCGTTTATCTCTCCGCCCAAAAATATTATTCTGTCTTTTAATAAACGAGAATATATATCGTATGAACGCTCGCCTTTGCTTGTCTGCTCTATAACATAAGGTATAGTCATATAGCTTTTTTCAATATATTTTTTATCGATTTTATTTAATTTATCCATTTTAATTTTCCTTATTTTTATTATTTAATTTTTAATAAATTTAATATCCCGCCCAAATATCGCTTTCATCGGGAATAAATTTTCCAGAATCTTTTTCATTTATTTGAACATGCTCTTTAACATATTCTAAAATAGCTTCGGATGTCGCGCGGTTTTGAGCGTCACGCATTATATAATTTATTATATTCTGCTGTTCTTCTTTTGGTCTTTTAGCGAGTCCTAAATAACTTTGATATTGATACATTTTATTAGCATACTCTTTAGCTTTATCTTCGTTAATAGTTATAGAATCTTTATAAGTATCCGCAAGTTTAGCCATTATCAAATCAAAAATTATTTGTTTTTTTACATTCGCTTCGTATTCTTTTTTTATTTCTTCTTCGGTTTTTGCTATTGAAATTAAAAATTCAGTTTTGCTCATTCCGTTATTTAAAATTGATTTTTCAAAATCGTCTAAAGCTCTTTTTAATTCTTCTTCGTAATAACCTTTAGGAATATCCATATTAACCATACAGATAAGTTTATCGAATAAAGTTTTATTTACAAGATTATAATTTGCTCTCTCTTCGGCTCTCTTTATTAAATGCTCTTTCAAAGATTCTTTTACTTTATTTTTATCTTCTTCTTTAGAATCGTCTTTAGTGTCGGGCTTTTCCACTTTTAATATTTCCATTATTAATGTGGCTTCTCTTTCGTCAATATAAGTTGTAATTAATTTTTTATCGCCTTTTTTTACGCCGACAGAATTTTTTGAAAATACGCTTTCATTTTCTCCGTCTTTTGCGATAACGGTTAATTCTTTATTATATTTTTTATATTTATCATCGTCAAATTCTATTTTAATAAAAATTTTATCTCCTGTCTCGGATTTAAAATCGCTTTCTTTATATTGAGCGAATCTTTTCAAAGACAATTTATAAGCGTTTTCAACTGAACTATCGTCAACTTCGTATTTGTCTTTTTCAACAGTTATTGAAGCTAAATCGGGCAAATCAAATTCTGGTATCGCGTAATATTCATAAGTTAAATAAAGTCCGTCTTCTTTATTTTCCATATTTGAAAGTTTTGGAGTGCCAAGCGATTTTGCATTTTTCTCTTCGCTATAAGTATTCCAAACTTCTTCTATAAGAATTTCATTTGTAGCTCCTTGTAAAGCGTCCTTATATCTCGAATATACTATATCGTTAGGAGCATGTCCGACTCTAAAACCTTTAATATTAACCTTCGGCTTATAATATTCTATTTGCTTTTGCAATTCTTTATCGTAAGCCTCTTTTGAAACGGAAGCTTTAAGAGTGGTTAAATCCTTTTCGTCTTTTGAAGTTTCAAATTGTAAATCTTTAATATCCATTTATACAACCTTTATAAAAAATTAAAATATATAATTAAAAAACCCAAACAGAATTAAATCTATTTGGGCATAAATGAGCGGGAAACGGGACTCGAACCCGCGACAGTCTGCATGGCAAGCAGAAACTCTACCAACTGAGTTATTCCCGCAATAGACTTGATAAAAATTATAACATTATTAATATAAAATGTCAATATCTTAAATACAATTATGCATAATAAAATTTTGTAATAAATATATATTTTTATTTATGATTATTAATTAAAAACTTTATTATATAAAAAATTTCAACCCAATAATATTTGCCTTCGTATAAAAATAAACTAGACAAATAATAATCTGCCTAGTTTACATACTTTTACTTTATGATAATTAAGATTTTTCTAAAATTTATTTCTCCTCGACTTTTTCAAAAATTGAAGGTTTATTTATATCTATAGAATATACATCTATAATAGAATTAAGCATTTCCTTATCAATAAATCCAGCGTTATATGATAACATAGAATTACGACAAGCAACTGTAGGCATATTATATACCACAATAGAATTATCGTTGGTTTGTTTTAATCCTAAATATAATTTAAATCCATTCTTATCCGTAATATAATAAACGATATCTTTATCATTTTCATTTTTATTGTTTACCTTTGAATAATAGCTTTTTTTATTATTTAAATCTATGTCTATGAATTCTACTTTATTATTATTTATAATAAGTTTAAAAGAGTCTTTAGCTATAAATCCCTCATAAACTCCATTTTTGAAAGACTTTGAATTTCCACCGCAGCCCACAGTTAAAATTAAAATTGAACTTAATAATATTTTTCTTAACATTTTTATTCTCCTTCGCCTTAGGCGTGCCTTTGGCATTTTAATAATTTATTTTTAATATGCTAATAAATAATATTCAAATTCTTCTATTGGAATAAATCCTAAATATTTTGTATCCGTAATAGCATTATAATTATAAAGGTTTTTTTCTATATCCTCTTTTTTATAATACATTTTACTTTCTTTTTGTTTTGATTTTCTATAATTTAAATAATTATTTGTAAATTCTGTCCAAGTCGGTTTTATTAACGATTTATTATTTAATTGAAAATAAATAGTATTTGTAAAATAATCACTACTATCACCTCCTGTCACCCATTGTTTTCGCCAACTATCGTAATTTGAATAAGAATAATACATATTCGGACGGTATTCTTGGACTAAAACTCTACCATTGGTATAATTTAACAATCCGCTTTCTTCAAAATAACCATGATTATACATCTCTTTATAATATTCATTTTGAAAACATAATAGACTAATAAATTTATCAGGATATGTTAGTGTATAACCTGGTACTTTTCCAAATAAATATAAATATATTCCCCTATCTTTTTTATTAATAATTTCAGGTTGAGTTAAACTATATTTATATGCCTTTTGTATATAGTCATTCTCTTTAGCTATGCCAATTCCTATGTCGCTATAATCTTTTTTTATATTATAAAAAGTTTCTCCAAATCTATTATTAGTAATTTCATAAAATCCATGCGCTTTCATATTTGTATCTGTCCAATTTGTAGTCAAATTACCTTTAATATCGTAATATTCATTCAAATACTTATAATTTGTGCCTATATTAGTCCTAGTATAGTAGTAAGTTTCTCCTTCGCGCTCATTAATTATTCTATCTTCATAAGAATACTCATAAGTATTGATTTCAGTTTTATAAGCATAGAATAATTTTTTCTCTTTGGTTTTTAAATTATATAAATATAAATATAAATTTGTATATTTATATTCATCATAAGAACTCATATTTGAGTAAGAATAAGTTGTTATAAAAACATAATCGGAAGGAATTATTTCAGTTTTCAAGGTGCTATGATATAACTTATTTGTATAATAATAGTAGTCAAATCCTATTCCTTCTTTTTTATCTTCTCCAAATAGATTTAGTGAAGCTATTATTAATACTGAAAATATAAGTATTAGTTTTTTCTTTGATTTTATTAAATTTTTATTTTTTAATGTTGTCATTTTATTTCTCCTTAAATTTAAATTATAATCCGCATTCTTTTTTTAATACATTTAAATATTTATTATATATGCCTCTTCTTTTCAAATATCTTGGGTGATATATTCTAAAAGAATTGTCGGGCAAAGATTTATGCTCTACTCTTGCGAATTGTCTAATATTATAATTTTCAACGGTTTTAAATTCTACGCTGTTTAATTGAGCTTTTATATAATAATCATAATTAGGTCCCGTTAAAAATAAAACTATCTCGGGATTAATTATTTTTATCTCTTCTTCTAAACAATTAAATTTATCATATATTAGATTTTGAACTTTTTCATGCAATTTAAATTTTGGCGTTTTTTTATATGAAAACTTTCTTATATTTGCGCTTGCCCAAGATACGGGAAATTTCGGTTTGTTTACCATTTTGCAAAATTTAAGAGAAAAAGAATTAAAAGGACGCGGATGTTTTGGCGGTTTTTTTAAGCTAATATCTAATGTATCAAGCATGGCATCTTTAGGATTATCTCTAATCTCTCGCCAACCGTCTAGTTCCTGTCCTATAATTAAAATTTTCTTATCCATTTCTTTATAATTACCCGTTATACATGGTAAATGCAAAACTAATTCTTTACCTCCAACTTTTTTATTCATTTCTTTAATTTCGGCTATTACCTCTCTATAATTTTTACTTTCATAGAGATTTAATAATTTTTGATTTTCTTCATTTCTATCAAACTGTTCTAATAATTTTTCATCCATAGTCTATTATCCTTATTTAAAATTGATTTTTATTTTTTTGAACCTATATATTCTAATTTGTCCCAACTTACTTCATCGGGAGTTTCAAAATCTTCTGCTCCGTATAATTTATTTTTTTCTAACTTTAATCCTGTATACATAGTCATAAATAATATTGTATATTTATAAATAGCTCTGTTTTTATCTATGGCTTTTATATAGGTAAATTGAATACTTTCAATAGCCAATTCGATAAGTTCCGCAAATGCATTGTTAGAAGTATCTCCGTCAATTTTTAAAGAACAGTTGCCGTTTGCATCAAATATCAAACTTATCCCATCATCTGCAAAAGTTTTTCCTTTAACCGATTTTATCCAAGAATCTTCGAGATTTTTTGAGGTAGTAAAATCGCAACTAACTAAAAATAAACTTAAAAATATTAAATATATAATTTTTTTCATTTTTTCTCTCCAAAATTTTATTATATAAAGCGACATAATAAACTACGCCGCTTTATATTAATTCTTATCTTCTTACAGGCTTTCCTTCGTTATCTTTGAAGTTTCCAACGACTATTAATATAAAATCGACTATAGCCAATATTCCCAAACCTCCGAGCGTTATTATATAAAGCAAAGCAGTTCCTACTTTTCCAACATAAAACCTATGCGCTCCTAACCAGCCTAAAAACAAAAATAGTAATAGACAAGATAACCAACCTTTTTCTGAAGTTCCAACTTCGTTAACTGGAATTTGTCTTACTCCGCAATGCGGGCAAATTTCTGCCTTAATTTTAATAGGCTTTCCGCACGAACTGCAAAATTGCTCGTCCGATTGTTTTGATACTTGAAGATTGTTTTCTTCTGACATTTTTTAACTCCTTAATTTTAAGTTTGTATTTTTTATATTTTATCATACCGCAAGTATTAAATAGTAATACTTGTTTGTATGTAAAATTACCAAATAATAATTTATATAAATAAACGATTTTATCAAATATGAACTCAAAATAAATATAATAGTTTTTATAATTAATAAGTAAACATAAACTTGAAAAAAGTTTAAAGTGAAGCTGAGCTGAGCTGAGCTGAGCTGAGCTGAACTGAGCTGCCGCAGAATTTATTGTCTGTAATTTTTTTATTTATCGTTATCATAGTTAAAATTATACAATATCTTAAAAATATGTCAAGCGTTTATTTGAAAAATTTAAAAAACGGGTATAAGTAAAAATTATAAAAAACTTTCACTTGCAAAAACTATACAAATAAAAATTAATTTTATATTGATAAATTTTTTATTATTAATATAATATCAATATATCGTTATTAATTTCCGATAATTTATATAAATATTTTAACGAACGAATAATTAAAAAAGTGGGTATTAATATGTTTGATTTAGATGTTGTAAACGCTTTCAGTAAAGGCACTGTGATAATATTGAAAAGTTATTTTAATTCAAAAGTGCTTAAAGGCGATGTGAGAATATATAGAAACGCTAATCATGTCGGCGGAGTTATAGTTTTTATAGGAATTACGGGAGATTTAAGCGGAAGATTAATGTTTAATATGAGCAAATCAACCGCTTTCAAATTAGCATCCGCTCTCAATTCCGAATCGATTACGATTATTGACGATATATTTGTTTCAACGATAAAAGAATTTGTAAATATGGTTGCGGGAAGCGCTATAAACGATTTATACACAAAACATATTGATTTGGATATGACTCCTCCAGCTATTCTCATGAGCGAGCAGATAGCTATGCTTGAAAAAGAAAACGATAAAATACTTTCGATAAATTATAAAACCGAATTCGGCGATATATTTATGAATCTAATTTTATTTAATCAATCGAAATCTTAAATTTAATGATTAAATTTTTTATATTATTATTTATTTTAGTTTTATTATTAAAATTTATTATTGACAAAATAATTATAATAAAAAAATCAAATCGATTTTTAAGAAAATATTTTTTTGAAGATAAACTTTATTCTGCGGAAGAAGTTGCAAATATTTTTAAGTTAGACAAAGATAATTTTTTTTCTCTTATAAAAACTCTCGAACAATATAATTATTTTTCTTTTTTTAATAAAAGAGGAATAATTATGACGAAAGATTTTTATTCAAAATACGAACTTAAATATTTAATAAGACTTTTGTCAAAAAAACAAAAACTAAAAATTTAATTCAATTTTAAAGACATCAAGTCTTTTTCTATAGAATTGCTTAAAAACTCAACAAAAACATCATATAAAATTGGGTCTAATTTTAAATGCTTTTCAATAAACTCTTCTCTCATTATATTAAGCGATTCTTCGGGCGTGAAAGTTTTTCCGCCTCTATATTTTCGTGCTGGGTCCATAAGAGCGTCATAAACATCTATAATCTCGAGCATTTTTGCGGGGAAATAAGCGAAAGCCTCGCATTCGTCTATAGCTTTAGCGTCATAAGACATTATTCTCGGTATTTGAAAGCTTGCATATTTTTCAACTTTTAATTTATGCAATTTCTCATAAGGTCCATATCCCAAACCGTAATATTCATGATGCAATGCGACTGTTAATATAACTTCTAAAGGATATTCTGAAGTTTGACTTACAAGTTTATAACTGTTAAATAAATGTTTTTTTATTCTCTCGTAATCTCTTCCTTCTCCGCTTTCAAAATAATCCAAATCTTTAACTTTGCCGACATCATGAAGCAAAGCTCCAACGGAATACGAATACATTTCTTTTTCTTCAACGCTTTTAATTCCTTGGTCTATAGCATCTTCAACCGTTTCTAAATTATCATATAATCTATATTTGCCATCAAGATTTTCTACCATTTTATCATAATGTTTTTTATAAATCTTTTGATATGTCGTTCTTATTTTATGCACAAGCTGTCTTCTATTAACTAAATTATTATAGAAAGTTAAAAAATTAACATAAGAAATAAAAACTCTATTTGAATGCGCCATTACTCCGCCATCCGAATAATTTCTTAACTCTGTAAAAACTTTTTGAGTTTCCGTATTATAAGAAAGCATATTAACTATTGTAGTAACTAAAGAGCTTGTAGTTTCCGTAATTTCCTGATTTTCAATTTTCGCTTGGTCTTGAGATATTTCATTATCTTTAATTTTCTTCATACTTTCAAACATTGTAACTTTAGCTATAAGTCCGACATCGTTTCCAGCGTTTACTATTCTTTGAGCGGTATTTTTATTTATAACATGTTTTTCATCTACTTTAACTTCTTTAAGTTCTTTATCGTAGGTTTCTATAATGCTGAGCTTATCCTTATAAGTCATTTTGCCGATTTCTTTTATTCTCTTGTCAAGTTCTTCTTCGCATTCTTTCGGCGTCTTAAACTTATAATTTGAATTTAATAAATTTGCTTTTGCATTTTCTTTTATGGTTTTAAACTCTTGAACAAAAACTTTAAAATTTTTAGGAATATATAATTTAATATTAGCGTATTTAGGATTATCTAATATAAGACTTAACTGTTCGGTATTAAATTCTACTATGCCTTTTTCTCTATCCAATCTAAATAACGGAATATTATGAGATATTAAATAATCTTTAATATCGTTGACTTCATTTAAATTTAATTCTTCAAATTTATTGGTTATTTCTTCAATATTTATATCCATTTTATATTATTCCCTCTTAAAATTTATATATTAAAAATTTAAATTAATTATAATTAAAGTATATAATATTTTAAAAAAATTTAAATAATTAAAAGATTATTTTATGCAAAGCGATTAATCATGTTTTTGGTTTTTATTTATATAAATATTTGCATTAATAATAATTTATTAACCTTTCGGAAGCAATCTTAAAGGGTCTATAGACATTCCTAAATAAGAGATTTTAAAATATAATCGACTTTTATTTCCCATAATTTCAGAATCTCCTATATTTCCTATATAATCTCCTTTATTAACAATATCTCCAGCTTTAACTTTTATATCCGACAAATAAGCGTATGCCGTATTATAACCGTTCTTATGTTTTATAATAATTACTTTTCCAAAACCTCTTATATTATCAGAATATTCAACTATTCCGTAATCGGAAGCGACTATTTTATCTCCAGCTTTTCCCGATATAATTATTCCTCTATTTGCTAAATTATTTTCATCCGTTCCGTATTTTGAAACTATGCTTCCTCTATATGGAAAAATAAAAGAACTTTCGGGCAAATCTTCAAAGTCTGTGTAAATAGTTTTTAATATTTGAACTTTTAAAGAAACTCCAGCTTGCAAAGTATAATTATTCAAATCTTTTATATCGTTTAATTTTAATAAATCCGCCAAAGCCATTTTATGATTTCTTGCAATAGAATATAAAGTATCGCCTTTTTTAACAGAATAAGAAGAATTAACCAAAGTAGTTTTTTTCTCTCTTTCCGCGTAAACTTTTATTATTTCATCAACTTTAATTATTGATTTTTCATTTAATCCGTTTAAAGAATATATTTCTACTAAATCCATTCCTTTAGCAACCGCTATTTCGCTTAAAGTATCGCCTTTTTTAATTTTATAATCTTCAATTTTTCTATACTCTCTTTTTACTTCGTTTAATGGTTGATTTTGATTATTATTTAAATTCAAATTAACTTTATTGTAAATTTTTATGTTATCGTCTATTTTTAATAAATAATTTCTATTCAAGCCGTTTAATTCTAATAATTGATTTAAAGACATTGAATTATTTGCAGCTATTGCTAAAAGCGTATCGCCTTTTTTAACTTTATAAACAGAAATTATTTTTTTATCGTCTATCGTATTATTTTTATTTTTTTTTGCGTATATTTTTAATTTCTCTCCAATTTTTAATTTATATTTTAAAGGCTCTTCTATATTATTTATTCTTAAAAAATCGCTAACGGGAATATCGTTGTCGAAAGCGATTCCAAAAAGCGTATCTCCGCTTCTAACTGTGTATAATTCAAAATTATCTTCAGTTTTTTGATTGTTAATTTCTTTTTTTATATTTTCTATTGAATTTCTATCAAACGAATTATCCGAATTTTTTTCTATAGAATTTTTTTTATTTTCTTCAAACGAAACTTTTTCAATATTATTATTTGCCACTTTTAATGTTTCGCCCACTTTAAGATTATATTTATTAAAATCTTTTATATTATTTATAGCGCAGAATTCACTTGCCGACATTCCATGAGAAAATGCAATTCCTAAAATCGTATCTCCGCTTTTTACTTTATAATTTTTGTAAGATTTCGATTTATCGACATCAAAAGCGTAGGATTTATTTACCGAATCAAAAACTAAACTATATTCTTTTTCTTTAACTTTAAGAGTCTCGCCTATTTTAAGATTATATTTATCGGCGTCTTCTATGTTGTTTAATTTTAAAAATTCGCTTGCCGACATTCCATGCGAAAATGCAATTCCGTATAAACTATCTCCGTTTTCTACTTTATAATTTATATAATTTGCTCCAAATAAAGAATAAGATATAGATAATCCTAAAAAAATTTTAAAAATATTATTCGTTTTTATCATACCGTTTTAATTGTCTATTTCAAAAACTTCTTCAATCGGCGGGTCTGAAGGAATTATAATAACATTTGATTCTTTTACGCTCGACATTTCGGGACCTCTTTTCATTTTTTCGACAAACTCTTCTATATCTTTTTTGCTTTCCAAATATCCTATTATTTCAACCGAACCGTCATAATTATTCCAAACTTTTCCCGCGATTTTCATTTCGTCTGCGCATTTTTTAGCGTAATATCTGAAACCTACGCCTTGCACTCTTCCTCTTAATACAATATTTACTTTAAACATGATATAAATATCGGAATTTAGTATTATAGAATTTATTTTTATTCGTTCTACTTATGATAATTAAAAATAAACATTATATACATTTTTTAAAATAATAGTATAATTTATTAAATTGTATAAAATTATATTTAAGGATTTTTTTATGATAGATGTTAAATTAATAAGAGAAAATATAGAATTAGTAGAAGAGAATTTAAGAAAGAGAAGAAGCAAAGTTTCTTTAGACAAATTAAAATCTTTAGAAAGCGAAAGATTAAAATTATTAAAAGAAGTTGAAAACGACAGAGCGAAAAAAAATGAATCTTCAAAAAAAGTTGGCGAATGCATGAAAGCGGGCAAAAGAGAAGAAGCGGAAAAAATTAAAGAAGAGATGAAATTATTTACAGAATCCTTAAACAAAAAAGAAGAAAAATTATCCGAACTTGAAGAGCAAGTTAATAATGAAATTCTTTATTTACCAAATATGCTTTCCGATGAAGTGCCTGAAGGAGACGATGAAAATAGCAATAAAGAAATCATAAGATGGGGAGAGCCGAAAAAATTTGATTTTGAAGTTAAAGACCATGTAGATATTGCAGTCGGACTTAATATACTCGATATTGAAAGAGCGGTTAGAATGTCAAGAACTCGTTTCTCTTTAATGAAAGGCAAAGGAGCCGCGCTTGAAAGAGCTTTAATTAATTTTATGCTCAAAAAACACACAATAGAACATGGCTACATGGAATATATTCCGCCGATTCTCGTTAATTCAAAAGCTATGACGGGAACGGGAAATTTGCCGAAGTTTGAAGAAGATTTATTTAAGACTACTGATAATCCAGCTTTATATTTAATACCTACGGCTGAAGTTCCTTTAACTAATATATATAGAGAAGAGATTATACCAGAGAATATGCTTCCAATTTATGCCACAGCCTATACTCCTTGTTTTCGCTCGGAGGCAGGTTCTTACGGAAGAGATATGAGAGGATTGATAAGACAGCATCAATTTGATAAAGTCGAACTTGTAAAAATATGCGCTCCCGATACTTCAAAAATGGAACATGAAAAAATGCTTAAAGATGCGGAAAGTATTTTGCAAGCTTTAGAACTTCCTTATAGAGTAGTGGTTTTATCTTCGGGAGATATTGGAAACGCCGCTTATAAAACTTTCGATTTGGAAGTTTGGCTTCCTTCACAAAACACATATAGAGAAATTTCAAGCGTAAGCAACTGTTGGGATTATCAATCTCGCCGAATGCAAATGAGAGTAAAGAGAGGAGGCAAAACCGAATTAGTTCACACTTTAAACGGAAGCGGAATAGCCGTTGGCAGAACTTGGATTGCAATTCTTGAAAATTATCAACAGGAAGATGGAAGCGTAATAATTCCCGAAGCGTTAAGAAGTTTTACAGGATTCGATAAAATAGAAAAAGAATAAATATTAAAAAATAAATTATAGAATTAAAAATAACGCTTGAAATAATTATTTTTTATTCTATACTTAAATATATAACAATATTATATATAGTAATAAATTAATTAAAAAACAAGGAGAATAAAAATGGAATTACTAGCGTATATTTTAGCAATGGAAACAAACGATGAATTTCTTAAGGAATTATTAATGGAACTTTTTACAAAAGACGAAAGAGATATGATTTGGCAAAGGCTCAAAATAGTTACATTGCTTAAAAAGAAAATACCTCAATACGAAATCGCAAAAATATTAAATGCAAGTTTATGTTCAATTACAAGAGGAGCTAAAGAATTAAAAAAACCAAACAGCGCTTTGTCGACAATAGTCGATAAATATCTTATTAATAACGAAGAATTTCAAGAGAGTCTTAATAAATCTCTACAAAAACAATAGACTAATTTCATCCGCATAATCAAAATAGATTTTTTTTATAGATAAATATTCTTTTGAGATAATAAAATATTTTGTATGTTTATTTATTATTTCAGAATGTTTATCTATAAAATCTTCTTTAAAAAGTTTTTTATAATTTAAAAAATTTATTCCTTTTACGGTTCTTAAAGATAAAAATATAAATTCTTTTTTTCTTGTATCGCTATCCAAATATTCTATATTTTTTACGGGCAATTTATTTTGAGATAAAATTTCCAAATAATCTTTAATATTTTTTGTATTTTCGTATCTATTATTTTTATAACAACCGAAAGCTCCAGCTCCGATTCCCAAATAATCTTTCAAATCCCAATAACCGCTATTATGAATCGACTCGTAATTAGAAAAAGCATAATTTGAAATTTCGTATCTCATAAGCCCAAAACTCTCTATAGTTTCTTTAGCCAAATTATAATAATAAACGCAATCTTCTTCCGCAGGCAAAAAATCTCGCCATTTATTTTTAAGAGAATCGTTAAGCTCTAAATAATATAAAGAAATATGTTTTATTTTAGGAAGTAAATCAAAAGCTTGTAAAATATCTTTTTTAGATTGCTCTTTATCGTTTAGAGGAAGTCCGCATATAAAATCAGCCGAAATATTTTCAATGTTTGATTTATTTATTAATTTCAAAGCTTCGATAATATCGTTTTTGTCGGTTTTTCTGTTAATTATTTTTAAACTCTCTTCATTGAAAGTTTGAATTCCAATTGACAATCTTATATTTTTTATTTGCGATATAACTTTTAAAGATTCTTTATTTATATCGTTAATATTAAATTCTATAGTTATTTCTTTTATTTTGTCATTATTATTTTTATTTATAACTTCAAATAATTTTTCAAAAAAATATTCTAACATTTTTGCGCCGATTATAGAAGGAGTTCCGCCGCCTATATAAATAGTTTCAATATTTTTTTTATAATCTTTTATTCTAATTTCAAACTCTTTTATCAAAGCGTCCAAATATTTTTTATACAAATCGGGAGAGTTCATATTAACAACCGAATAAAAATTACAATAAGCGCATTTATAAACGCAAAAAGGAATATGTATATATAACATTTAATTTAAGAAATCTTTTAAAGAGTTGTATCTTTTTGAATACATTTTTCTTAAAGCTTTTTTCTCTATTTGTCTAATTCTCTCTTTTGTGCAAGAATGCGATTTGCTTACTTCTTTAAGAGTTTTTTTCTCTTCGCCAATTCCGTATCTCGCTTTTATTATTTGTCTTTCCGTATCGTTTAAATCTTCCATAGCGATTTTTAACTCTTCGACTAACTCTTTATTTGTAAGGTTTTCTTCTACTCCGACTTCTCTGTCGTCTTCTATAATATTTGCAAGTTTTTCTTTTATTCCGTCAAAATTAAATTCTCTCTCTAAAGAAACATAATCGCTATTAGCAGCCATTACGCTCATAAGGTCTTTAGGGTCTCTCTTTAATATTTCGGATAATTGATTAACATTGGGAATATCTCCCGTTTTATAATAACTTTGATGAATAACTCTTTCCAAATCAACCAAATCTGTAGCTTTATTTAAAGGCAATCTTATTAATCTTGATTTTTCGTTTATCGCTGTCAATATGCTTTGTCTAATCCAATAAACCGCGTAAGAAATAAAATGATAACCTTTATCGGGTTCAAATCTGTCGGCTGCCATTATTAAACCTAAATTGCCTTCTTCTATTAAATCTTCTAATAAAAGTCCGCTGCTTCTATATTGTTTTGCAATAGTTATTACAAATCTTAAATTGCTTTTTATTAAAGTGGCTCTCGCTTCCATATCGCCTTCTTTTACTTTTCTAGTTAATTCTTCTTCTTCTTCTCGAGTTAAAAGCCTTTCTCTTTTAGCGTCTTCAAGATATATAGTTATATTATCGCTTTCGGCAATACGATGGTTTATATTTTTAATTTTTTTAGACGACATATTATTAACTCTCACAAATATTTATTGGCAATATCATGCACAACCGAATGATTAAAAGAATGAGACGATTTATTCGCTATTATTTTAGCTTTTATCGGTCTAGCCAATATATATAAATCTCCTATTATATCTAAAATTTTATGCCTTACAAATTCATTATCGAAATGTAGCTTCGTATTTATTACCTTTCCTTCGCATAATATTATATGGCTTCCAATCATTCCGCTTCCAGCCATTCCCATTTTTTGAGCGTAATCTATATTATCCAAAGTATTAAAACTTCTTGCCTTTCCTATATCTTCGGAAAACTGCTCGAAAGATTCAAATTTATAATCGTATTGCTGAACTCCGATACTTCCCGAAAAATCTATACGCAAATTAACTTCAAGTCCGTCATAAGGCGAAAGTATTATATAAGTTTCGTTATCGTCAACTTTTCCGTAAGTTAATTCTCTATCTATAACTATAGGCTCTATATAATCTTCCTGTTCGATAAAACCCGCTTCTTTTAATGCATCGCAAAATACTAAAGCCGAACCGTCAACATTTGGAACTTCTCCATCGCATTTCACTATTAAATTTGTTATTCCCATCATATGCAACGCGGCTAAAAAATGCTCGGTTGTTTTTATATATCTATTTCCGTTTATTAAAGCCGTAGAATTAACCGCTCCCGATTTGTCTTTTGATAAAATATTTTCATGCGAAAGTTTTATATGAGTATTCGTATTTATATCTATAAAAACTATTCCCGTATTAACTTCTGCAGGAACTAAAGTCAATGCGGTTTTTCGTCCTTCCATTAATGCAAATCCGCTAACGACAACGCTTTTCGCTATCGTCCTTTGAGGAATTCTATATTTTAATTTTGATTTATTATGATTTTCATGTTCATTCAAATAATTTGAATTTTCTTCGTTTTTATTATTTTCTTTTTTATTTAAAACTTCTTCGCAACTTGAAATCAATTTTGAAACGCTTATAGGTTTTTCCAAAAAATCATAAGCGCCTAATTTTGTCGCTCTCACGGCAGTCTCAACTCCCGCATGTCCGCTCATCATAATTACCGTAGTTTTTGGATATTTTTCTTTTATATTTGAAAGTATATCCAAACCGTCAACATTAGGAAGCCAAACATCTAAAAATACTAAATCAATTTTTTTTGATTCAAATATTTTTAAAGCTTCGTCATAATCTTTTGCAATATCTACATCGTAATCTTCATCTTCCAAAACATTTTTACAGGAGCTTAAAATATCTTCTTCATCGTCTATAATTAAAACTTTGTTTTTCATTTTTACGGTTTCTAAATTTTCCATATAATAATTTTAATATATTAACGATATAAAATCAATAGCTATTTTATAAATTTATTGATTTTTTATATTTTAGTAGTAAAATTAACTGATAAAAACCTAATTGGAGATAATATTATGCGAAAAATAATAAATTTTAATACGAATTGGAAATTTTCTAAAGAGTGGAACGACAATATAAAAAATGAATTTCTTAAAGGCGAAAATATAACTTTGCCTCACACGGTTAATGAAATTCCTTTGCATTATTTTGACGAATCTGACACTTGGCTTATTTCGGGCTATCAAAATATTTTTAATTACGACAAAGCAAAATTAAAAGATAAAAGAATACTTATAAATTTTGAAGGAGCTATGGCGGCTGCGGAATTATTTATAAACGGAAAAAGTTTCGGAGAACATAAAGGAGGATATTTGCCTTTTATACATGATATTACGGATGCTTTAAAAGACGGAGAAAATATCATAGCCGTAAAATTAGATAGCAGAGAGAGAGAAGATATACCGCCTTTTGGAAATGAAATAGATTATTTATGCTATGGCGGAATATATAGAGAAGTTCAAATAATAATAGCGGATAATATTTCTATAGAAAAAACGATGCTCACGGCTTTATCAAATCAAAAGGTAACGGGAAAAATCAGAATAAGAAATTCAAAAAAACAAATTTCAAAAGAAACTTTATATTTTAATTTGTATAATAGAGAATATAAAATATGCGAAATAAAAAAAGAGATTCAATTAAAAGACGAATTATTTACCGACATAAATATTGATTGGAATATAGAATCCGACAAAATAGAATTATGGGATATTGATAATCCTAGACTTTATAGACTCGATATAAGTTTAGAAAATAAAGATTCTGTTTCTTTAAATATAGGATTTAGAGATATTAAAATAACAGAAAATGGATTTTTCTTAAACGATAAAAGAATTAAATTAAGAGGATTAAACAGACATCAAAGTTTTCCTTATGTCGGATACGCTATGCCTGAAAGAATTCAAAAAAGAGATGCCGATATTCTAAAATTTGATTTGGGATTAAATATAGTTCGCTCTTCACATTATCCGCCTTCAAAACATTTTTTAGACAGATGCGATGAAATAGGTTTATTAGTTTTTGAAGAAATTCCTGGATGGCAGCATATAGGAGATAAAAATTGGCAAAAAATTTCTATAGAAAATGTTAAAGATATGATTGAAAGAGATTTTTATCATACTTCAATAATTATGTGGGGCGTGAGAATTAACGAGAGTCAAGATAATCATAGTTTTTATAAAGAAACAAATAGAGTCGCTCATAAATTAGATAAAACAAGACCAACAGGCGGAGTTAGATATGTAATTGGAAGCGAGTTTCTTGAAGATGTTTTTACCGTTAATGATTTTAATTATGACGGAAAAGATACGCCGATTAAAGCGCAGAAATTTATAACTAAATTAAATAAAAATGTTCCTTATATGATTACCGAATATAACGGGCATATGTTTCCTACTAAAATGCAGGACAATGAAGAGAGATTATCGGAACATACAAAAAGACATTACGAGGTTGTTAATGCAATAGCGATTGACAATCATATTGCGGGCGGAACGGGTTGGTGCGCTTTCGATTATCATACGCATTATGATTTTGGTTCGGGAGATAGAATATGTTATCATGGAGTTTACGATATGTTTAGAAATCCAAAATTTGCATCAACCGTTTATTCTTCTCAAATGGATACAGATAAAAAAATAATATTAGAACCGATAACGATATATGCAAGAGGCGAGCGAGCGATTGGCGGAATTACTCCTTTAATGATTTCCACAAATTGCGATTATGTAGAAGTTTATTTTAAAGATATTATGATTGCAAAAGAATATCCCGCTACAAATAAATATCCTGGATTAAAACATCCTCCGATTATTATTAATATAGAGCAGAATATTCCTGGCGTAAGTTCTATGAATTGGGAAGATTTAAAAGTAATAGGTTATATAAACGGCAAAGCTGAAATTGAAAGAAAATATTTGAAAAATCCTACTTTCAAAGAATTGCAAATATTTTCTGACGATAAAGAAATTAATTCTATAAACGAAGGGGCATCTTGGGATTCTACAAGAATAACGGTTAAAGCCGTAGATTCGATTGGAAATAGACTTCCTTATATTAACGAAGCTATTAATATAGAAGTGAAAGGAGCGGGAGAATTAATAGGAAACGATAATCCCGTTTTGGAAGGCGGATATTATTCTTTTTGGGTAAAAACGAACACTAAAAAAGGAATTATAAAAATAACCGTTTCAAATAAGAGAGTTGAAAGTAAGAGCATAGAGATAAAGGTAAAATAAAGTAAAATAAAATAAATTTGTAAAAATAAAAGCGCCCTCTGTTTGCAATAAACGAAAGATGCCAAAATTATAGGAAATACAAAGGATTTGAGAATAATCCTCTGTATAAGAAAGA
>OLHA01000612.1_pt1 | contig 20786 bp, 17 predicted proteins | sample 1605961 | NCBI WGS metagenome assembly OLHA01 (sample SAMN03283288) | human gut metagenome | biome: human-associated habitat; material: feces | host: Homo sapiens | place: Peru | collected 2012
GCAATCCTGCGGCCTAATAAAACGCTTTTAAGCGTTTTATTAAAAACTCGTATAACAGAAAAATCGCCGCACAATTGACAAAATTGTGCGGCGATTTCATTGCAGCGGAATCATTCCAAAACCCGCTCGTGAATGTACTGCCGGATCTCCTGTTTGGGAAGCTCCAGAGCGAAGGAAAATTCCTGCTCAATGATATTCTGGGCTTTGTGAAGAATCTCCAGCTCGCTGGAGGGCAGCCCCTTTTCCTCCCGGCGGGCCTGGAGACAAAATGCCATCAGAAGCAGAGTTCTTGGCTCGGACTGGGAGAGAATCTGCTGGAACCGGGCCACCCGTGCCTTCCGATCCTCAATCCAGGTCATCCGTTCCGACCGGATTCCGGCGAGAACGGAATCGATTTCCGCCTTGGTCAGCACCGGGCGGATTTTTGTTTGGATTTTTGGATTGTCAGCGGACAGATAAATGGTGGCACCATTTTCACTGAGCGGCGCAATCACCAGGTAATCCTGTTCTCCCTTACCGAAATTCATTTTCCGCAGGCCGTCGATCCGGCATACGCCGTGGCCGCAATAGCTGATAAAGCTGCCTTCCTGAGGCATGTTTTCAACACCCACCCTTCCTGTAGTTTTGTTCTGATTGTATTTTATCAAAAAAAAGAGGAAAAAAGCAAATGACGTTTTCCCCAAAGAAAACTGAAATTTTTTGGTGAAAAATACTACAGTCTCCGGCAAAATCGGGAAGCTTTCCCAATTCTTCGGCTTCTCGCCAATTTGGATGTCCGGCAGGAGAAATGGCCGGAACATGAGCCAAAGCGTTTACATAATTTCTTAAAAAGTTAACATAATACAAAAAATATACCGAAAATTTGACTTTCTTGACATGATATGTTATAATATCGCCGAATTGATGAATTCTTTGACATAGCCAAGAATTCGACTGTATTTTCACCGGCTTCATATTATTATGAAAGCCGGGGAAATTCGCCGAGATATCGGGAAACTTTGGACTGCCTGCCATGGGGCGGGAGCCTTCCCGGCAAAACCCAGCGGCGAAATCAGAAGGAGATGATTCAATGGATCCAATTGTGAATGAGGAATCCAGAAACGAACCCATGGAGCAGGTGGAGCAGGCTCGGGAGGAAATCCCGAAGCGGCCCGCACCGGTGGTCAGAAGAAGAAAGCCCGCCAAGAAAAGCGCCATCCAGATTCGCGTCCCGGAGTTTCTGAAGCATCTGGGAGACGATGTGAAGTGGTACTATGACATCCGTCTGTGGTCGCCGCTGCTTCTGATCCTTTTCATCCTGGCGCTGCTGCCCGGGAAAAAGACGGACAAGCCGGTTACATTGGAAACCGTTCCCGCGGTGACTGTGGCGGAGACCCAGCCGGTGGTAGTGGAAACCCAGGCGGTGGAGACCACCGTAAATCCGGAGGCGGCGGCGCTGGCCCGGCTGGCGGACAGCGTAGGCGCAGGCCGGTCGGACAACGCCAAAATTGCCATCATGTGGGTGGCGGTGAACCGGTCTGACGATCGGGCTAACGGCTACGGTCAGGATCTGCTGACGGAGATTAACCGAGCCAACCAGTGGCAGGGTTACGATCCCAATCTGCCCTATACCCAGGGTACTTACGAAATGGCCTTGGAGGTGCTGGACACCCGAACCAGAGGCCGACTGCGGCCCATCGACTCGGATATGCTCTGGCTGGTTCTCAACGACGACGGCTCTGTGACCCTGCGAAACAAGTTTAACGTCAACGCCAACGCTAACGTTCGAACCATTAAATAAGAGCAAAGAGGCTGTCCCGGATTTTTCCGGGACAGCCTCTTTGTTCAAAGGAACCCTTCCATTGGCAGGATTCCGATCAAGCGGCCGCTTTCGCCGTCAGTTCAGAATCTGCTTGGTAGCCTGCTCCACCAGTTCCAGGAACATGGTCTCGTCCAGGGCGGAATCCTCCCGGATCAGCCGGGCGCAGCAGCTGACCATGCCCCCCACATAGAAGGCGGCAATGCCCTCCAGCTTTCCGGGCTGCCGGGCAGCCTCCGGATGAACCCGCTGAAGAAGCCCAATGACATCCTGAGTAAACTGATCCAGCAGAATGTCCAGAAGCAGGGGGAACATGCTGCTGTCCCGGATATTGGAAACCATCCGGCTGTGAAGATGGAGGAAATCCAGCAGTTCCCGGCACATATGTACGAAGGCTGCGCTGGGGGCGGAATCCTGGGGCAGATGGTGCTGGAGTGTGGACATCATCTCCTGGAGGTAGAAGGCGAAGTAGTCGTATTTGTCGGCGAAGTGCTTGTAGAAGGTAGTCCGGCGGATGGCGGCCCGGTCGCACAGCTCGCCTACGGTCAGTTCCTCAAAACGTTTTTCCTCCAGCAGCTCTGTGAAGGCAGCGTGCAGGGACTGATAGGTTTTCTGCAGGCGCAGATCAATTTTTTTCTCCATAAAAAAGCCTCTTGAAAAAATAAACAAAATTCCATATAATGTCAATTAAGTTGCAGAGCACACAAATTTGTCTCTTGCAAAATAGCCATATTAAGCATATCATCTTTGTGTACATTTGTCAATTAACGATCTTGTGTTTTTGGAGGAACTGTATGAAAGCAGAAGACGGTATGAGCAAGACCGTGAAAGGAGGGAAGCCTCATGGCTGCTAAAAATAAGGACAACCAGCCCAATGCCATGATGAAGCTTGCCACCTTCATTGTGGATAAGCGGAATCTTTTCTTTCTGGTGCTGGTGATCTGCCTGATTTTTTCCGCCATTTCCTGGAACTGGGTTACGGTGGAAAACGATCTGAAGGCCTATCTGCCGGATCATTCCGAGTCCCGGCAGGGTCTGGATCTGATGGACGAGGAGTTCGTTACCTACGGCACGGCCCAAGTGATGGTGGAAAACGTTTCCCGGGAGCGGGCCCAGTCTATCTGCGATGAGTTGGAGCAGATCAAGGGCGTCCAGAGCATCGACTATGAGGAAGAGGACGACTACCGGAATGTTTCCGCCCTGTATGCCATCACCTTCGACTACAGCGAAAAGGACGACAAGTGCCTGGACAGCCTGGAAGCGGTGAAGGATGCCCTTTCCACCCAGGACTACTATGTGAAAACCGACCTGGGCGATTCCGCCGCGGAGATCATCCAGCAGGAGGTAAACCTCATCATGGTGATCGTCGCGATTATCGTCGTGGTTGTGCTGGTGTTGACCTCCCAGACCTATGCGGAGGTGCCGGTGCTGCTGATGACCTTCGTGACCGCCATGATTCTCAACCAGGGCTGCCAGTTCCTGATGGGCACCATTTCCTTCGTGTCCAATTCCGTGACCAGCATTTTGCAGCTGGCGCTGTCCCTGGACTACGCGGTCATTCTGTGCAACCGGTTCAAGGAGGAGCGGGAGAACGGTCTGCCCATCCGGGAGGCGGCCATCACCGCCCTGAGCAAGGGCATTCCGGAAATCGGCTCCAGCAGCCTGACCACCATCGGCGGCCTGATCGCCATGATGTTCATGCAGTTTAAGATCGGCCCGGATATGGCCATCAACCTGATTAAAGCCGTGCTGTTCGCGCTTTTATCCGTGTTTGTGTTCATGCCTGGCTTTCTGGTGCTCTTCGGGCCTTGGATGGAGAAAACCAAGCATAAGAACTTCGTTCCGAAAATCCCCTTTGTGGGCGCATTCGACTATAAGACCCGTTTTCTCATCCCGCCTATTTTCCTGGCGCTGGTAGTGGTCGGTTTCCATTTTTCCAATAACTGCCCCTATGCCTATGGCCTGGGCGGCATCGCTACGCCGAAGCTGAACTATGTCCAGGTGGCTGAGAATAAAATCGCCGACAACTTTGGCGCCAACAATTTCGTGGCGCTGGTCTATCCCAAGACGGATTACGATGTGGAGGCGAAAATGCTGGCCGAGCTGGACACCTACGACGAGGTGGACTACAGCAAGGGCCTTTCCAACGTGGAGGCTATGGATGGCTACATGCTGGCCGATAAGCTGAACCCCCGGCAGTTTGCGGAGCTGGCAGGTCTGGATTATGAGGTTGCCGAGGTGGTGTACGCCGCCTACGCTGCCGATCAGGACGATTACGCCAAGATCATCGGCGGCCTTAACAATTATAAGGTGCCGCTCATCGACATGATGCTTTTTGTCTGCGATAAGATCGACGAGGGCCTTGTGACTTTGGATGACGAGCAGACAGCCGATTTGAAGGATGCCCAGGTGCAGATGGAGTCTGCGAAGAAGCAGCTTCAGGGTCAGGATTATAACCGGGTGCTGATCTATCTGACCCTTCCCGAGGACGGAGATACCACCTACAACTTCCTGGACAAAATTCGGGAGATTGCCCGAAGCTACTATCCGGACGGAGAGCTTTATCTGGTGGGCAACTCCACGGTGGATCAGGACTTCAAGTCCTCCTTCGCCACGGATAATCTGATCGTTTCTGTTGTGTCCATCCTGATCGTGCTGGTGGTGCTGCTGTTTACCTTCCAGTCCGCAGGTATGCCGATCCTGCTGATTCTTGTAATCCAGGGTTCCATCTGGATTAACTTTACGTATCCCACCCTGGCGAGATCGCCCCTGTTCTTCCTGAGCTACCTGGTGGTCAGCTCCATTCAGATGGGTGCGAATATCGATTACGCCATCGTGATTTCCAGCCGTTATCAGGAGCTGAAAACCAAGATGTCTCACAAAGAGGCCATCATCGATACCATGAACATCGCCTTCCCCACGATTCTGACCTCCGGCTCCATTCTGGCCAGCGCGGGCATCCTCATTGGCATGATGACCTCCCATGCCGCCATTGTGGGCATCGGTCAGAGCCTTGGTCGGGGCACTATCATCTCCATGGTTCTGGTTATGTTCGTACTGCCCCAGATTTTGCTTATCGGCAGCGAGATTGTGGACAAGACCTCCTTCTCCATGCCGAAAACCAGCCTGTCCCGGGTCAGCAGCTCCGGACATATCCGGGTGGACGGCCTGGTTCGCGGTGAGATCCATGGCTATGTGAACGGCATCATCCGGGCAGATATCAACGGCGATGTGGATCTGAATCTCATCGGCGGAAAGAGCAATCAGGAGCCACAGACGCTCCCGGAATCCCAGGAAGGAGGAAGCGACCATGAAGCGTAAGCTAGCGGCAGTTGTCATGACCCTGGTGCTCCTTCTGGGGCTTCCGTTCCGGGCCTTCGCGGAGGAGACCACCCAGCCGACGCAGGCGGCGCAGACGACGGAAACCCAGCCGGAGGAAACCCAACCGGAGGAAACCCAGCCCATCGAAATCCGGGAAACCATTTCCATCTCCATTGCGGAGGATCTGGTGGCTCTGGGGGAAAACTGCTCCCTGGATACCTGGTCTTTGGATAAGCGGGTGGTTCTGGAGGCGGATATTTCCCTCAGAGGGGTGGACTTCGAGCCCATTGCCACCTTCGGCGGCATCTTTGAGGGCAACGGCCATGTGATCTCCGATTTGAACCTCACCGGCGACTTTGCCCCGGCGGGCCTTTTCGGTATTGTCCAGTCCACCGGCCGGATTCGGAATCTGACCGTGGAGGGCACCGTGGAACCCGGGGGAGAGGGCAGCAACGCCGGCGGCATCGTAGGCGAAAACTACGGCCGCCTGGAAAACTGTGCCTTCTCCGGCACCGTTACCGGCAAACGCAATACCGGCGGCATCGTCGGCAGCAATTACGGCACCCTGAACGGCTGCTCCGCCGAGGGCAGCCTCACCGGCAGCAACCGGACCGGCGGCATCACCGGCTATAACGACGGCAAAATCGTCAGCTGCCGCAGCGCCATGTCCATCAACACGGAAAGTGTGGATCCGACGATTGACGTTACCGAGCTGGATCTGAACTTCAATCTGGATCTGGGCCGGAAGGCAGACCTGCATGTATCCGATGCCGCCAGCGACACCGGCGGTATCGCCGGCTATTCCAGCGGCACCATTGCCGCCTCCGGCAATACCGGTACCATCGGCTATCCTCACATCGGCTATAATCTGGGCGGCATTGCCGGCCGGAACTGCGGCTTCATTGAAAACTGCGAGAACAGCGGCTCCCTTATGGGTCGGAAGGATGTGGGCGGCATTGTGGGTCAGATCGAGCCCCATGTCCAGACCCTCCTTTCCCAGGATTACCTGGAGACTCTGAGTAAGCAGTTTGAAAATCTGGGCAATCTGGTAAGTCGGGCCGGCAGCAACGGCGCGGCCAGCGGCGGCAACATCCAGAGCAGCATCCAGACTTTGACGGGCTATCAGAGCAGTGCCCGCTCCGCTGTCAATGACCTGGTGGAGTCAGCGAAAAATCTGGAATTCAACCAGGACGCTCTGTCCAGCCTGAGCGATTCTATTCACGGCATGGTCAATGCCGGCGGCAGCCTGGAGCGCAGTGTTGGCGACGGTCTGAGCACTCTGACCGATGATGTCAGCGCCATTTCCGGCCAGATTCAGTCCATTTCCAAGACCTTTGCCCTTGCCACTGAGGACGCGAAGAAGGACACGGTGACGGATATTTCCGCCGTGGATCTGAGCGACATTGCCGACGGACGGGTGGCTGGCTGCACCAACACGGGCATCGTGGAGGCCGACCTGAACGTGGGCGGCATTACCGGTACGATGGGTCTGGAATCCTCCGTGGATCCGGAGGACGATCGCCCCAGCGGCAGCCTGACCCAGCGGCGGCGGTATGAGCTGAAGGCCATCGTGGACGGCTGCGAAAACGTAGGTACCGTTACGGCCAAGCGCAGCTACGCCGGCGGCATCTGCGGCCGGATGGAGCTTGGTCTCATTACGGGCAGCCGGGGCTACGGTCGAATTTCCAGCGAAAACGGCGATTATGTAGGCGGTATCGCGGGGCTCACCGGCGGCACCGTTCGGGACAGCTTTGCCAAGTGCACCCTTTCCGGCAACAATTATGTCGGCGGTGTGGTGGGCAGCGGCATCGAGGAGGATATCAGCGGCGATTCCAGCACCGTTACCGGCTGCTATTCCATGGTGGAGGTTACGGAGTATAAGCAGTTTGTGGGTGCTGTTTCCGGCGGAAACGCGGGCGTATTCACCAACAACTACTTTGTCTCCGACACCCTGGCCGGCATCAACCGGGTGAGCTACGCTTCCGTTGCCGAGCCTGTGACCTATGAGAAGATGCAGCGGCTCCAGTCTTTGCCTCAGTCTCTGCGGGAGCTGACCCTTCGCTTTGTGGCGGACGGGAAGACGGTCAAGTCCCAGTCCTTCCACTACGGCGATTCCTTTGATGACAGCGTATTCCCGGACATTCCCCAGAAGGAGGGCTGCTACGCCCGCTGGGACACCCGGGAGCTGAACGATCTGCGCTTTGACACGGTGGTCACCGCGGATTACCTGCCCTACATCACATCTCTGAACGCTCAGGAGAAGCGCTCCGACGGCCGGCCTGTCTTCTTCGTTCAGGGCCAGTTCCAGGAGCGGGATGCCATCGATGCGGAGCGGGGTGCCTCCGTTGACTTCCATAAGGAGGGCCTGACCCAGCAGGAGCAGTGGACAATCTCCATCCCGGCAGACGGTCTGGAGAGCCACACCATCCGTTTCCTGCCCAGTCAGGAGAATACCCAGCTGTATGTGCTGAAAAACGGCAATTGGATGAAGGTGCATCCCGAAACCATGGGGACCTACCTGTGCTTTGAGGCGGTGGGTGCCCAGGTGGAGCTGACGGCCGCGGTTCCCATGGCCTCCGGCAGAACCCAGCTGCTGCTGATTGCGGCAGGCCTTGTGGTGCTGGCGGTGCTGGCTCTGTGCACCATCCGGATCAAGCGTTCCCGGAAGAAAAACGTCCCGGAGCCGACTCCCGATGGGAAGAAGCCCAGAAAGCGGGGCCGAAAGCGGAAAATCATCGCCGCTGTGCTGATTGCCACGGCACTGGTGCTGGCGGCCATTGCCTTCTTCTTTATCAAAGAACCCGTGGAGGATCTGGGTCAAAAGCTGCAGGTTTGCGACATTCTCAAGACCTATGTGGATCAGGATCAGCAGCATATGTCCCTGACGGTTCAGGCCCAGATTGAAAATAAGAACGCGGACTTCACCGCGGACATTGCCACCACCCAGGTAGGCACCAAGCAGGTCAGCGTGATCACCGAAAACGGTCGGTGCCTGTACTACTGCGACGGCGTGGTGTATCTGGAAAGCGGCGCGGCCTTCAAATTGAACGCGGCGGCCCCGGACTACAGCCAGCTGGCCCCTCAGCTTCTGAGCTTGTGTCAATCCGCCCAGGTGGAGCCGGTGGACGGTGTCTATACCGTTACCGTGGATGGGGAGCAGGCCATGGCTTTGGCAAAGCTCCTGCTGCCCAGCGTCCAGAACTGGCTGCCCCAGACCGGCCGCCTGACGGTGGACGTGATCACCCGGGAGGATGCGCTGACGCAGATTCGCTTCACCGGTGCCGGCAATCTGGCGGATTCGGTGAAGACCCCCTTCTCGGTAACCGCCACGGTGGATGTGCTGCCTGTGGAAAAGGTGAGCATCCCCAGCCAAGTGAATACGCAGCTGCTCTTCGGCAGTACCGCGCCTACGGAGGTCTACTCCGACCAGCTGATTCAGCTGATCCAGGCTTGGGCTGACCTGGAAACCACCAACCCGTTAGGTGCCCAGGTGACGTTGAGCGCGGATCTGGGGAGCCTGTCCGTAGAGGAAGGCTTCCGGTACTACGCCTGGAAGACGCAGACCGCCACCATCAGTGCCGTGGAAAAGGACGATAAGACCGTCTATTTCACGGATAAGGCCCTGTGCAACGCCGAGGGCCGGGCCGTCACCGGCGGCATCGGGGTGGAAACCGATGCCGCAGCCCTGGCGAATGTGCTCTACGATACCTTCCAGGCAGCGCAGTTCCAGAGCAGAAACGAGGCGGGCACCACCATCTACACGGTGAGCCTGTCCTCCACCGCCATGGAAAAGCTGGTACCTGCCATCCTGCCAAAGGCCCAGGATCTGTCCATCGACTACCACAACGGCAGCCTGCAGCTGCGGGTGGAAGACGGCAGGATCCAGAATGCCCGGATTTCCTGCGACGGCACCACCAAGCTGGCTGTGCTGACAGCCAACGTGGGCCTGACCCTGGAAATCCAGATCGATCACGATACTCTGGTTCCGGAGCTTCCTGAGGCTGTCAAAACCGCCCTGGTAAAGTAATTCTATTCCAATCCCGCCCCGAAGCGTCTCGCTTCGGGGCGGCTCTTTTTCGGGTTGCAAAGGGAAAAAATTGGTGATATAATTGCGAAAATGAGGTGATGGTATGAAGTCTCTTTTGCGATACCTGAAGGGCTATGAAAAACAGTGCATTCTTGGCCCGGTATTCAAGCTGCTGGAAGCAACCTTCGAGCTGTTCGTGCCCCTGGTGGTGGCGCAAATTGTGGATCAGGGTATCCGAAACGGGGATACGGGCTATGTGGTGAAAATGTGCCTGCTCATGGTAGCGCTGGGCATTATCGGTCTTTGCATGGCTGTCTGCGCCCAGTATTTTTCTGCCGTGGCGGCGGTGGGCTTTTCCACCCGTCTGCGCCATGTGCTCATGGATCATATTCTTCACCTGAGCTATAACCAGATCGACCAGCTGGGCACCTCCACCATGGTGACCCGGATGACCTCCGATATCAACCAGGCGCAAAGCGGTGTGAACCTGACCCTGCGTCTGCTGCTCCGGTCGCCCTTCGTGGTGTTCGGGGCTACGTTTATGGCCTTTACCATTGATTTCCGGGCGGCGCTGGTCTTTGTCGAGGTCATACCGGTGCTGTGCCTGATTGTCTTCGGCATCATGCTTATCACCATGCCCATGTACAGAAGGGTTCAGGGGGCTCTGGATGGGGTAACCTCTGCCACGCGGCAGAATTTGACAGGCGTCCGGGTGCTTCGTGCCTTCTGCAAGGAAGAGGCGGAGGTGGCAGGCTTTGCGGAAAAGACCGAGAGCCTGACCAATCGTCAGCTGTCCGCCGGGCGGATCTCGGCGCTTATGAACCCGCTGACCTATGTGGTCATCAATCTGGCGGTGGTTCTGCTGGTGCGGGTGGGCGCCATCCGGGTCCAGCAGGGAATCCTGACCCAGGGTCTGGTGATTGCCCTGTATAACTACATGTCCCAGATTCTCATTGAACTGATAAAAATGGCAAATCTGATTGTCACCATTGCCAAGGCTGTGGCCTGCGGCAACCGGATCTCCGCGGTGCTGAAGCTGGAAAGCGACCAGGAAAATGGCACCGATGAGGGAAAGCTCTCCGGCAATGTGGAATTCCGGGATGTAAGCGCGGCCTACGCCGGTGCGGCCAGCCCCTCCCTGGAGCATATTTCCTTCCAGGCTCGGCCCGGCCAGACCATTGGCATCATCGGCGGCACCGGTTCCGGCAAAACCACCCTGGTGAACCTGATTCCCCGGCTTTACGATGCCTCGGAAGGCCAGGTGCTCCTGGACGGCAAAAATGTTAAAGAGTTTGACCTGAACAGCCTGCGCCGGCAGATTGGCGTGGTGCCCCAGAAAGCGGTGCTCTTCAAGGGCACTATCCGCCAGAACCTCCTGTGGGGCAATGAAAACGCCTCGGAGGAAGCCCTGTGGGACGCTCTGAAGGTTGCCCAGGCTCAGGAGGTGGTTCAGGGCAAGGAGGGAGGCCTGGACGCGTCCGTGGAGCAGGGGGGAGCCAATTTCTCCGGCGGTCAGCGGCAGCGTCTGACCATCGCCCGGGCGCTGGTTCGCAAACCTGCCATCCTGATTCTGGACGACAGTGCCTCCGCTCTGGATTTTGCCACCGACGCGAACCTTCGCATGGCCATCCGGGGGATGGAGAACCCGCCTACCACCTTTATCGTCTCCCAGCGGGCGGCCTCCGTCCGCTTCGCCGATGAAATTCTGGTGCTGGATGACGGAAGCCTGGTAGGGAAGGGCACCCACGACAAACTTCTCGCCGATTGCCCCACCTACCAGGAAATCTATTATTCCCAGTTCCCCAAGGAGGTGGCAGCGCATGAATAACCAGACCCTGGTTCTGAAGAAGGTCCTACACCGGATCCGTAGGTATTGGGTGAGCCTGATTGCCGCCTTGCTGCTGGCGACGGTCAATGTGGTTATGACCCTGTACATTCCCATTCTGGTGGGCACTGCCATCGACTGCATCGTGGATGCCGGCCATGTGGATTTTGCCCAGATGAGCGTGTACCTTCGCAACGTTTTGATTTGCGCCGTTGTGGCCGGGGCGGCTCAATGGCTCATGAGTGAGCTGAATAACCGGATGACCTTCCGTATCACCAGGGACATCCGAAACGATGCCTTTGAGCATATCCAGAAGCTGCCCCTGAGCTATCTGGATGCCCATCCCCAGGGGGATATTGTCAGCCGGGTCATTGCGGATGTGGACACCTTTGCCGACGGCCTGCTCATGGGCTTTACCCAGCTGTTCACCGGCGTGATGACGATCCTGGGCACGCTGCTTTTTATGGTGCGCATTCACTGGGGCATCGCCCTGGTGGTGGTGTGCATCACGCCCCTGTCGCTGCTGGTAGCCAATTTCATCGCCAAGCGGACTTACTCCATGTTCCGGCTGCAAACGGTCACCCGAGGCGAGCAGACCGGCCTGATTGACGAAACCATCGGCAATATCAAGGTGGTGCGGGCCTTCGGTCACGAGGCTTCCTCCATGGAGCAGTTCGATGAGATCAACGGGCGGCTTCAGAAGGCCTCCTTGCGGGCCATCTTCTTTTCGTCTCTCGTCAACCCCAGCACCCGGTTTGTCAACTCCCTGGTCTATGCGGGCGTGGGCTTGACCGGCGCCTTGCTTGCCATGGCGGGCGGGATTTCCGTAGGCAGCTTGACTACCTTCCTGAACTACGCCAATCAGTACACCAAGCCCTTCAATGAAATTTCCGGCGTGGTCACGGAGCTGCAAAACGCTCTGGCCTGCGCCGGTCGGGTTTTCGAGCTCATCGAAGCGCCCGAGCGCACTCCCGAGCCGGAGAATCCGGAGCGTCCGCAGACCATTCAGGGCGCGGTGGAGATTCACGATCTGAAATTCTCCTATGTGCCGGAGAAGCCTCTGATCGATAACTTTAATCTGAGCGTGGCTCCCGGCCAGCGGATTGCCATTGTCGGCCCAACAGGCTGCGGCAAGACCACCTTTATTAACCTTCTCATGCGGTTCTACGACCCCCAGAACGGCGAAATTCTTCTCGATGGAGTAAATACCCGCCATATGCGCCGGGACGATCTGCGCCACTGTGTGGGCATGGTGCTTCAGGATACCTGGCTGAAGGCCGGCACCATCCGGGAAAATATTGCCATGGGTCGTCCGGAGGCCACGGAGGAGGAAATCGTGGAGGCCGCCAAGCAGGCTCACGCCCACAGCTTCATCCGCCGTCTGCCCCAGGGCTACGACACGGAGATTTCCGAAAACGGCGGCAATCTGTCCCAGGGGCAGAAGCAGCTGCTGTGCATTGCCCGGGTGATGCTGTGCCTGCCGCCCATGCTTTTCCTGGACGAGGCCACCTCCTCCATCGACACCCGTACCGAGGTGAAGATTCAGAAGGCCTTCGATACCATGATGCAGGGCAGAACCTCCTTCATCGTGGCGCACCGGCTTTCTACCATCCAGGGAGCCGACCGGATTCTGGTTATGAAGGACGGGCACATCATCGAGCAGGGCAGGCATGAAGAGCTCCTGCAAAAGCAGGGCTTCTACGCCAAGCTCTACGAGAGCCAGTTCGCCCATTGATTATGCAGAAAGGACGCACACCTGTGCGTCCTTTTTTCGTTAAAAGCTGTCATTGCGAGGCAGTGCGCACACTGCCGTGGAAATCCCCCGAATTTCAAACATTTTAGGTCCTAAACCAGTGGCTTTTACTTCTATCCGGGGGATTCCCACACCACTTAACGGACTGGTTCGCAATGAAATGTTCTATCAAAATCGCCAATTGTATCAATTTGCAACAAATTCTGTTTCTAAATTTTGTTAAACCTGCGCCTTGAATTGCTCTTGCATTTTGTGTCCCTTTCGTGTATTCTGTGAAATATAGGTATGATAGTTACCAAATTCACGAAAGGACTTGAAAATATGGTAATTAGAAATGGCATAAAAGCTAAGAATAAGCGTCTTCTTCCCTGGGTGCTCCTCTTGCTGACCCTGCTGCTTGTGGGCTGCGGTTCGGCGAAAGAGAAGGCAAGCGACCCGGATCCCTTTCAGGCCACCCTTCCCAGCGGCTACACTCTGACCATGTGCCGGATGGACGACGGAGAAGCCATGATTTGGAACAGTGACGATGCCCAGATCGGCGGCCTGATTCTCACCGATCTGACTGCCAAGGACTTGACGGATTCCGAAAGTTTCCCGCTGATGCACTATCTGAACAAGACCCTGTGGAACTGCCAATGGTTCACTTGGCATGGAGATCAGGACGGCCATCCGACCCTTCGTGTGAGTCAGTCCACGGCGGAAGACGGAACGCACGACGTATTTAACCGTGTCCTGTTTGAGCGGAATTCCAAGGTCTATGACCTGTGGTTTGTCAGCGACATGGCAGACACAGCCACCCAGACCGCCTTCACCGCCGCAATCGTAGAAAACTGAACCGGAATAAAAACGGCGTGACCAATTTGGCCACGCCGATTTTGCGCGTATCAGGAGGCCTCCGGCACAATCCCCAGGAAATTCCGTAAATATTCCCCATTGCTCTTGAGGTTGCACTCCAGCACGCTGGACGGATATCCATATAGCTCAATGGTTTTTCCCCAGGCGCTCTGAGGCAGAATCTCGTTGTCCACGGGAATGGTCAGAGATTCCAGCTTCAAATCCCGTACCATGGGAACGAACTCCCAGAGATAGTCGGTGATTTCGTCGGTTGTCATGTCGGTGACGATCATGGGCAGTACCTTTTCCGCCAGGTCGTGGATTTCCAGCAGCCCCATAGAGCGGCAACGGTCAATGACCGAGGTAATGACGCCGCGCTGCCGGGCGGCTCGCTGACGGTCGCTGTCGATTTTCCGGATCCGGGCGTAGGCCAGAGCCTCGTTGCCCGCAAGCACCTGCCGTCCCGCCTGCATTTCCCCCACATAGCCCACTTTTTTCGTCAGATACTCCGCTTCCTGCTCCGTCAGCTCCACCTCCACACCCCCCAGAGCATTGATGATGGAAACGAAGGTATCGAAGCTGACCTCAATGGTGTGATCCACATGGACACCGAAATTCTGCTCGATGCACTTGGCCAGCATCTCCATGCCGCCGAGAGACGACCGCTTCCACTGGCTTCCCAGGGCGTAGCATACGTTGATCCGGTTCCGACCTCCGGAGTGACCGGCGTAGGCGGGCAGGGGAACGTAGAGATCCCGCATGAAGGACACCATGCTCAGGGTCTTGGTTTCCCGGTTGACGGAGCACAGAATCATGGTGTCTGCCAGCATGTTGGGCTCGTCCTCCCGGTAGTTGTGGCCTACCAGCATGATGTTTGTGATGTTCTGATCGGAGTGAATTTGGGGCCAGGTGTCCTCGGGACTGGTTTCCCGGGTTTCCTCGGTGGTTCCCAGCAACGCCTCCAGCTCCTCCTGAGATAGGGTCGCCACGGTGTTTTCCTCGGCGCTTCGCACAAGACCCACCATATGCCGCAGATAGCCCCCCGCAGTGAGAACTGCCGCCAGCAATACCCCGATCAGGGCTGCTACCGCCGTCAGCCAGATTTTCTTCTTGCTCATGATGTTTCCTTCCTTCTTCGGGCAGAAAAAACGGGCAGCCGCAGCTGCCCGCCTGGGAAAGCCTTACTTTTCCACGATTTCCAGAACGTCCATGGGACATGCCTTGGCGCAGATGCCGCAGGCGATGCACTTGGAAGCGGTGTCCTTGAGAACCATGACCTTCATGGGGCAGGCCTCCACGCACTTGCCGCAGCCGACGCACTTCTTCTTATTGATCATGTACACGCCGGTCTTGGGATTCTGGGTAATGGCCTCATGCTCGCAGGAGCGCATACACTTGCCGCACTGAATGCAGGTGTTGGGCTTGGCACCGGTGCCCTTGGCCACGATCTGGATGCAGGACAGGGTCACGTCCGCCTGCTTGTAGAACGCCTCGGAACAGGCGGTCACACACTGCAGGCAGGCCATGCACTGCACGTCTTTTTTTGCTACCAATTTTTTCATAAAAGGATCCTCCCTAATCCGCGGGAAAGTCCTGTTTCCTTACTTGCGGCGGCCCGGCCTCCCTTCGCAATCCCCCTGACCCGAAAAGAAGCACCTTTTGCCGATTTCCTCAGAACCTTCCCTTTATGTGATATTTCGTATTATACCTGAAAGCCGGAAAAAAAGCAACGGATTTTTGCGATTTTTATATCGATAAAACAAAAAGGAAAGGGGAAATCCGGGAAAATTTACCAGGCTAAACCGGAAAGCAAAGGAAATAATAGCTCTGCAACCAAAATTTCTGGAGGGAATGAAATGAAAGCCTTTGCATCTTTGTTTATGAGTCTGGTCATTTCAGCCGCCATGCTTACCGGCTGCGGCTGTACGAACCGGAACGGGGCGGTGACCACGCCGACGACCCTGCTGCCCACCATTGAGGAAACCACCGTGGCTACCTCTCGTCCCACGCAGACGACCACTGCGCCCACCCAGACCGATGAAACCGTGAACCACGGCAACGGCCCGCTGGTGGAGGAGAGCACCGGGGCCACCGCGGCCTCTGGGGAAACCACCCTTCCCGGTACCAACGGCAGAACCAAGCCCAACCAATAAAGCAGGGCAGCCGATAGGCTGCCCTACATAGCTTATAGCTTATAGGATGGTGAGGTAGCGCGAAAGGTTCCGATTCATCCGGGCAGCGGCCTCCTGGGCGGCCTGTCGATAGTCCTGCTCAGGCTGCTTCTGCCAGGCTTTGAGAATGGCTCCGCCGCTGCATACCACCGCCCCGTGGCCGAATTTGTCAAAGGCGTAGGAGCAGTTCTTGGCGTTGGCGCCCACGGCGCTGTATCCGTCCACCAGCAGGAACAGACCTGGGTATTTGGCCCGCAGTGCCTTCAGACTGTCCGGGGCGTTGGCCGCGCTCATGGCGCACACCGGGCTGTAGCCATTTTTGCCCCGCAGGTCGCTTCCCAGCCGGCTGAGAATATCCGCCCCGGCGATGTGCACCAGACGTCCCCCTGCCAGCAGATCCTGCAATTCCGAGGCTGACCGGTTGGCTGTGCGGATGGCGACGAAAACCGTCTTTTTCCCCTCCCGGCAGCCGGGAAGGAAGGGGGCGATGCAGTCGCTTCCCAGATAGCTGTTCAGCACCACACCGTCGCAGGGAAACTGGGTATCCGGACGGAAAAGCCGGGCAGCGACATTTTGAGCAGAGCGTACTCCCAGAATTTCGGGTGCGTCCAGAACCACATAGTAGCCCAGCCGCTTGGCCTGTTTCAGTACCGTGGTCAGTGCTTCCATCCCCTCAGATCCCAACAGGGCAAAGCTGGAAAAGCTGACCCGAACTGCCGGAACCTGCCCCTTCAGGGTCTCCAGCAGTTCCCGGCATACCCGAGCAAAGGCGGCGGCCTCCGTAGGCTCCGCTGCCAGAACCTCCGCAGGCAGATCCGCCGGAGCGGCAGCCAGCTCCAGCATGATGGGGCTTTTGACCTTCCGGATTTTCTCCTGCAGCACATCGATGGACATAGAACCGCCTCCCAGCGCTTTTTTCTATCATATCACAGAAAATCCCCCTTGAAAAGCACAAATCCTTCCAGATGTGTTTTTTTCGGAACGGGGAATACTAGGCAGGGAAGGAGGGAGTCATATGGGAATGAAAGGATGGGCGCTTACCGCCGGAATCGGCGCGGCAGCCGGCGCGGTAGCGGTGCTGATGATGCCCAGAACCAATCCAACCCGCCGCCTGGCGGCCAAGGCCGCCAACCGGATGGAGGATGTGGCCTGGAAGGTGTCCGATACCATCAACGAAAAGCTGGACGGCATGACCTAAACGGGGTCACTTCGTCCGGCAATGCCGGTTGGCAAACAGCCCCCTCCTGCCTTCTTCCGGAGGGCAGGAGGGGGTTTCCTCAAGAAAGATGACGGCCATCCTTGTGGCAGGCGCCGCACGCGGCACAGCCGGCGCAGTTGCCGCCGCAGGAGGACTTTCCCTGCTTTTTATCCCGCATCATGATGCGGACAATCAGGATAACCACTGCCAGAAGAACAAGGCCAACAACAATTGTACCGATGTTCTCACTAATCCATTGCAGCATAAAAATCACTCCATTTCAAGAGAATCGGCTTTGGAGCCGGGCAGACTGCCCGGCTCCGGAATTCGAATATTAAACCTTGGACAGCTTGGTCGCTTCCTTATAGGGCTTGAAGAGCATGTAGAGCATTCCCGCCAGAGCGGCCAAAGCGAAGATCAGGCCGAGCACGTTGGTATTTCCCATGAACAGGCTCCCGAACTGGTTGATCATCAGGGCAATCAGGTAGGCAAAGCCGCACTGATAGCCAATGGCGAACCAGGTCCACTTGGCGTTGTTCATTTCCCGCTTGATGGCGCCGATGGCCGCGAAGCAGGGGGCGCACAGCAGGTTGAACACCAGGAAGGAGTAACCGGTAATGTTGTTGAAGGCAGTAGCCAGGTTCTGATACACGGTGCCGTCGCCGCCGCCGTACAGGATGCCCAGGGTACCGACGATGTTCTCCTTGGCCACCAGGCCGGTGATGGAAGCCACAGTCGCCTGCCAGTTGCCCCAGCCCAGAGGGATGAAGATCCAGGAGATCAGACTGCCGATCTTGGCCAGGATGGAGTAGTCGATTTCCTCCTCGCTGAGCATCCGGAAGGTGCCGTCCACAAAGCCGAAGTAGGTGGTGAACCAGACGAAGATGGTGGACAGCAGGATGATGGTGCCGGCCTTCTTGATGAAGCTCCAGCCACGCTCCCACATGCTGCGCAGAACGTTAACTACGGTGGGCATATGGTAAGCGGGCAGCTCCATAACGAAGGGAGCGGGCTCACCGGCGAACATCTTGGTCTTCTTCAGCATAATGCCGGAGACAATGATGGCGGCCATGCCGATGAAGTAAGCGGAGGTAGCCACCCAGGCGCTGCCGCCGAACAGTGCGCCGGCGATCATGCCGATGAAGGGAACCTTTGCGCCGCAGGGGATAAAGGTGGTGGTCATGATGGTCATCCGGCGGTCACGCTCGTTCTCGATGGTACGGGAGGCCATGACACCGGGCACGCCGCAGCCGGTGCCCACCAGCATGGGAATGAAGGACTTACCGGACAGACCGAACTTCCGGAAGATACGATCCAGAACGAAGGCGATACGGGCCATGTAGCCGCAGGCTTCCAGAATTGCCAGCAGCAGGAACAGCACCAGCATCTGAGGCACGAAGCCCAGAACCGCACCCACACCGGCCACAATGCCGTCCAGAATCAGACCGCTGAGCCAGTCGGCTACGTTGGCCTGCTCCAGCAGATTGCCGATGAGAACGGGAATGCCGGGCACCCACACACCGTAGTTCGCCGGATCAGGCTCTTCCCCGTAGCTTTCCAGGGTCGCTACAGCGGCCTTGTAGTCCGCAAGAGAAGCGGTCTCGGTGGTGATTTCCAGGGTCTCCTCGTCCTCAACCTCGTAGGGGAAGTCGCCAGTGGGAGCCTGGCCGTTCTCTTCGACGTAGGCGTCATAGCCGTCTACAATCAGAGAAGCCGCGCTGTATTCATCGGCAGCGTCGTTGTAAGCCGCGGAGCCGATGCCGAACAGGTGCCAGCCGTCGCCGAACAGGCCGTCGTTTGCCCAGTCGGTGGCAGCAGCGCCCACACCCACCATGGAAATGTAGTAAACCAGGAACATGATGACCGCGAAGATGGGCAGACCCAGCCAGCGGTTGGTCACGACCTTATCGATCTTGTCGGAGGTGGTCAGCTTTCCGGCGGAGTGCTTCTTGTAGCAGCGCTTGATGACCTCGCCGATGTAAACGTAACGCTCATTGGTGATGATGCTCTCGGCATCGTCGTCCAGCTCCTTCTCGGCAGCCTCGATGTCCGTCTCGATGTGAGCCATGGTCTCCTTGGTCAGACCCAGCTTCTGCATGACCTTGTCGTCCCGCTCGAAAATCTTGATGGCGTACCAGCGCTGCTGCTCCTCGGGCTGATCGTGGACGGTGGCCTCCTCGATGTGGGCAATGGCGTGCTCCACAGGGCCGGAGAAGGTGTGCATGGGGACGGTCTTTCCGTTTCTGGCCGCATCGATCGCCGCCTCGGCAGCGGCCATCACGCCGTCGCCCTTCAGAGCGGAAATCTCCATGACCTTGCAGCCCAGTGCCTGGGACAGCTCATCAATATTGATCTTGTCGCCGTTCTTGCGGACAATGTCCATCATGTTGATGGCGATGACCACGGGAATGCCCAGCTCGGTCAGCTGGGTGGTCAGGTACAGGTTCCGCTCCAGATTGGTGCCATCGATGATGTTCAGGATGGCATCCGGCCGCTCATCGATCAGGTAGTTCCGGGCCACCACTTCCTCCATGGTGTACGGAGACAGGGAATAAATGCCGGGCAGGTCGGTGATGGTCACATCGGTATGCTTTTTCAGCTTGCCTTCCTTCTTCTCCACCGTAACGCCGGGCCAGTTGCCCACGAACTGGTTGGAACCGGTGAGGGCATTGAACAGTGTGGTTTTGCCGCTGTTGGGGTTGCCCGCAAGGGCAATTCTGATATCCATGATACGCTCCTTCTGTTAGCTATGGCTAACACATAATCAAAATCTGGGTTTGTATCCCTATGTACTACCGGGATCTTACTGGATCTCGATCATTTCGGCATCCGCCTTCCGGAGCGACAGCTCGTAGCCGCGGACGTTGACCTCAATGGGGTCGCCCAGGGGAGCCACCTTCCGCACGAAGACCGACACGCCCTTGGTAATGCCCATGTCCATGATTCTGCGCTTGACGGCGCCCTCGCCGTGGAGCTTCACCACGGTCACGGTATCGCCGACTTTCGCCTGCTTCAGTGTTTTCATACCATTTCCTCCTTTTCCTCATTAAACCATAATTTTTTGAGCCATTTCCTGACTGATGGCCACCCGGGACTCCTTCACCTTGACGATGACGTTGCCGCCCATGGTGGTAATCACCGACACCACCGAGCCGACCACGAAGCCCAGGTTCTCCAGATGCTGTTTGACTTCCGGCTTTCCGCCGATCCGCTTGATGACGTATTCCTCGCCGGTATCCGCAACCGTAAGCGGCATGGAGAACACCTTCTTTTTCTGAATTTTTAGATTAGCAGAAGCTAACCTAAGTGTGCTAATATTGGTTAGCTCGCGCTAACCTTTTGTATAATAGCCTAACAGGAACCATTTGTCAAGTGATTTTTAAGGATTCTTCCATTTTGTCCAAATATGACAATTTTTTCCGGATATCCTCAGAAAAAACCTGTCAGAATGCAAGTCAGGCTTTCCGCATCTATGGGTATCTCGGTAACTGTCCGCAAGTGTTCTTGCCTATGCCCTGAAAGGTGATGTATTGTCCCAATGCGGTGAACCGACACTTGGTTCAGCAGATAACATATCAAGAAAAAACACGCCGCAGGCATCCGTGGATGCCTGCGGCGTACATTGCGGATAACGGGGTATCCTCTGGATATTCCGGCTTTTTTCACGGATGTGTCCGCATCCGGAAAGCATTCCTTTGTCAGCCCATGTCCGCGGCAAGGGCCTGATCGATGAGCGTTTGCAGAGCCTGGGCCTGGCTCTTTTCCGTGATGGCTCCTACGATGGGGTCGCCTACGATGTTGCCGCTGCGGTCAACCACATAGGTGGTGGGATAAGCAAAGATGTTGGTAGTAAACTTTC